>PPYF01219929.1_pt1 | contig 27697 bp, 18 predicted proteins | sample 1559871 | NCBI WGS metagenome assembly PPYF01 (sample SAMN08240021, study PRJNA423297) | Human gut metagenome, whole genome shotgun sequencing project.
GTAGACAGTATTATGATAAATACCCTTGTGGAAATGAATAAAGAAGTAAAGAAAGAAGGACAAAAAGATGAGTAAATTAATTTATTTGGATAACGCAGCAACAACAAAAACTGCACCAGAAGTTCTGGAAGCAATGCTGCCATATTTTACAGAGCAGTATGGCAATCCTTCTGCGATCTACAGCTTCGCATCCCATAACAAAGATGTTGTGGCAGAACAGAGAGAAAGAATCGCAAACGCACTCGGTGCAAAGAGCAACGAAATTTATTTTACAGCCGGCGGATCAGAGTCTGACAACTGGGCACTCAAAGCAACCGCTGAGGCTTATCAGAATAAAGGAAGACATATTATCACAACCAAGATCGAACATCATGCGATCCTGCATACAGCAGCTTATTTGGAAGAACGTGGGTTTGAAGTGACTTATCTTGCTGTGGATGAATACGGAAAAGTAAATCCGGCAGATGTGGAAGCAGCAATCCGCCCGGATACCATCCTGATCTCTGTAATGTATGCAAACAACGAGATCGGAACAATTGAACCGATCAAAGAGATCGGTGAGATCGCCCACAAACATGGTATCCTGTTCCACACAGACGCCGTACAGGCTTTCGGACAGGTCCCGATTAATGTAGATGAATGTCATATTGATATGTTAAGTGCCAGCGGACACAAGCTGAACGGACCAAAAGGAATCGGATTCCTCTATATCAGAAAAGGCGTGAAGATCCGTTCCTTTGTTCATGGTGGGGCACAGGAAAGAAAACGTCGTGCAGGGACAGAAAATGTTCCGGGTATTGTTGGAATCGGTACAGCAACAAAACGTGCTATCGCTACGATGGAAGAACGTACAGCAAAAGAGCGCGAGATGAGAGATTATCTGATCAAACGTGTGATGGAAGAAATCCCGTACACCAAGCTGAACGGACATCCGACAGACCGTCTGCCAAATAACGCAAACTTCTGCTTCCGTTTCATTGAGGGTGAATCTATGCTGATCCGTCTTGATATGGCAGGAATTTGTGGATCCAGTGGATCTGCATGTACATCCGGATCTCTTGATCCATCCCATGTACTTCTTGCAATCGGACTGCCGCACGAGATTGCGCATGGATCTCTGCGCCTGACTCTGAATGAAGAGATCACAAAAGAAGACATTGATTATGTAGTAGATCAGCTTAAGACAATTGTAAGCGATTTACGCGGAATGTCACCGCTTTATGAAGATTTTGCAAAAAAACAGAATAAATAATACGATAGAAAATACAGCTTTAGGAGGAATTTACAATGTATACAGAGAAAGTAATGGATCATTTTCAGCATCCACGTAATATGGGAGAAATCGAGAACGCAAGCGGAGTGGGTACTGTTGGTAACGCCAAATGTGGTGATATCATGAGAATCTACCTTGATATTGATGATAACGGAATTATTAATGATGTAAAATTTAAGACATTCGGATGTGGCGCGGCTGTTGCAACAAGCAGTATGGCGACAGAACTTGTAAAGGGAAAACATATTTCAGAAGCAATGCAGGTAACAAACAAAGCCGTTATGGAAGCACTTGACGGACTGCCGCCGGTTAAGGTACACTGTTCTTTACTGGCAGAGGAGGCAATCCATGCAGCGCTGTGGGATTATGCAGAGAAGCACGGGATCAAGATCGAAGGACTCCAGAAGCCGAAGAACGATATCAGTGAAGGTGAAGAAGCAGAAGAGGAAGAGTATTAGAATTTTCTGCAGGAGAAAAGAGAATGGCAAAAAAGAAAGTGGTAGTCGGAATGTCAGGTGGTGTCGACTCATCGGTAGCGGCATATCTTCTAAAAGAACAGGGATATGATGTGATCGGTGTGACGATGCAGATCTGGCAGGACGAAGAATCGAAAATACAGGAAGAAAACGGCGGATGCTGTGGACTCAGCGCGGTAGATGATGCCAGAAAAGTTGCGGCACAGATCGGCATTCCGTATTATGTGATGAATTTCAAGAAGGATTTTCAGGAGAAGGTAATCGATTATTTTGTGGATGAATATTTGCATGGCCGGACACCAAATCCGTGCATTGCGTGTAACCGTTATGTAAAATGGGAATCTCTTCTTACACGGAGCATGGAGATCGGAGCAGACTATATTGCAACAGGTCACTATGCGAGAGTAGAACAGTTGCCGAACGGACGCTATGCGATCCGGCATTCGGCAACCTGGTCAAAAGACCAGACCTATGCGCTTTATAATCTTACCCAGGATCAGCTGAGAAGAACGCTGATGCCTGTCGGTGAATACGAAAAAGACCAGATCCGCGAGATCGCAAAAGAGATCGGATTGCAGATTGCGAACAAACCGGACAGTCAGGATATCTGTTTTGTATCCGATGACGATTATGCATCTTTTATTGAAGAAGAAAGTGACCAGAAAATCCCGGAAGGTAATTTTGTAACACCGGATGGAAAGATCCTGGGACGGCATAAAGGAATCATCCACTATACGATCGGACAGAGAAAAGGACTTGGACTTTCTCTTGGGTATCAGGCATTCGTGCTTGAGATCCGTCCGGATACGAATGAAGTTGTGATAGGGACGAATGAAGATCTGATGACGACGCGGGTCCGTGCAAATAAGCTGAACTTTATGACAGTAGAGGATCTGGAAGGTGAGATGCGCGTATTTGCTAAAATCAGATACAACCATAAAGGGGACTGGTGCACAGTCCGCAAAACGGGAGAAGATGAGATAGAGTGCATCTTTGAGACACCGCAGAGAGCGGTTACACCGGGGCAGGCACTGGTACTGTATGATGGAGATTATGTACTTGGAGGCGGAACAATTCTGGGATAGCTCAGAATTGTTCTGTTTTTTGGTATATTGGGACCGTACTGCAATCCAACAAATGATTTGCGGGAAAGCCGGGTGGATTTACACATGAAGAATGACAAGGAGGGCAAAATATGAGAGCGGACTGCCATATGCACACTTATTTTTCCGGAGATTCAGAGGCAAAACCGGAAGATATGGTTCTTGCAGCAATCGATAAAGGACTGGAAGCAATCTGTTTTACGGATCATGAAGATATTGATTATTTTTGTGATGATATTGAATTTGTGTTTGATCCGGAAACCTATTTTAAAGAGCTTGGAGCACTGAAGGAAAAGTATAAAGAGAAGCTGGATATCCGGATCGGTGTGGAGTTTGGACTTCAGCCACACCTTGCGAAGAAAGCAAAAGCATTTACCGCGGCAAATCCGTATGATTTTGTGATCGGATCCATGCATGTGGTTGGTGGGAAGGATCCTTATTATCCTGAGTTCTTTGAGGGGATTTCGGATGAAGAGGCCTACCGGATGGCACTTCGGGAGACAATAGCCGATATCAGGGCTGTAGCGGATTTTGATGTGCTCGGACATCTGGATTATGTGGTACGTTATGGAAAACATCGGGAACAGGAATATTCTTACGGCAGATTTGCGGATGAAATAGATGAAATCCTGCGGTATCTTATTGAACACGGAAAAGGACTGGAAGTCAATACAGCAGGACTGAAGTATGGCCTTCCTTTTGCACACCCGCATCCGGATGTGTTAAAAAGATACAAAAAGCTGGGGGGAGAGATCATCACCGTCGGCGCAGATGCACATAAACCAGAGCATGTAGGGTATGATTTTAACATAGTTGACAATATTCTCGAAGCATGTGGTTTTAAATATTATGCAGAATTCATAAAAAGGGCCCCGGTTTTCAGAAAAATAAAGTGAAAAAAGGGGATTGAATTTTTGTTCTGAATTTAGTACAATAAATTACAGTTGATAAATCTTAAACAATGATAAGATTTATCAAGAAAAATGTAACTGTTATATACAGTAATACAATTTATCTTTAGGAGGACTAAATCATGGCAGTAAAAGTAGCAATCAATGGATTTGGACGTATTGGACGTCTTGCATTCAGACAGATGTTTGGAGCAGAGGGATTTGAGATCGTAGCAATCAACGACCTTACATCTCCTAAGATGCTGGCTCACTTATTAAAATATGATTCAACACAGGGAAAATATGAATTAGCTGATAAAGTATCTGCTGGAGAAGACTCCATCACAGTAGACGGAAAAGAAATCAAAATCTACGCTAAAGCTAATGCAGCTGAACTTCCATGGGGAGAAATCGGAGTAGATGTAGTTCTTGAATGTACAGGATTCTACACATCTAAAGCAAAAGCTCAGGCACATATCGATGCAGGTGCTAAACACGTTATCATTTCTGCACCGGCAGGAAATGACCTTCCTACAATCGTTTACAATGTAAACCATACACAGCTTACAAAAGATGACGCAATCATTTCTGCAGCTTCTTGTACAACAAACTGTCTTGCACCAATGGCTAAGGCTCTTAATGATCTTGTACCGATCAAATCTGGTATCATGTGCACAATCCATGCTTACACAGGTGATCAGATGACTCTTGACGGACCACAGAGAAAAGGTGATCTGAGAAGATCTCGTGCAGCAGCAGTAAACATCGTTCCTAACAGCACAGGAGCAGCTAAAGCAATCGGACTTGTTATTCCGGAACTTAACGGAAAACTTATCGGATCTGCACAGCGTGTACCAACCCCTACAGGATCTACAACAATCCTTACAGCAGTAGTTGAAGGTGAAGTTACTGTAGAACAGATCAACGCAGCTATGAAAGCAGCTTCTAACGAATCATTCGGATACAACGAAGATCAGATCGTTTCTAGCGATATCGTAGGAATGAGATTTGGTTCTCTCTTCGATTCTACTCAGACAATGGTACTTCCGCTTGACAACGGAACAACAGAAGTACAGGTTGTTTCTTGGTATGACAATGAAAACTCTTACACAAGCCAGATGGTAAGAACAATCAAACACTTCGGAACATTACTTTAATCCGTAACGTTTGTTTGGACAGGCTGAATTGATTCTTACTGGAATATTCCAGAGTTAGACTCAAGCAAGGGTCCGGTCTACATGGACCGGGCTCTTTTATTTAACAGGAAATTCTGATGGAGCTTCCTGCTAAATAAAAGGCACTATGTGCCCAAGATGTGTATTCGTGTGAAAACGCAGATTGTCGCAAGCAACTGCGCTCAGCACGGAAATGTGCCCGGCACATTCCATTTAAACGAAATGTAAACAGGAGGCAGGATTATGCTTAACAAAAAATCTGTAGATGATATCAATGTAAAAGGGAAAAAAGTCCTTGTAAGATGCGATTTTAACGTACCGCTGATCGATGGAAAGATCACAGACGAGAACCGTCTTGTTGCAGCACTTCCTACAATCAAGAAACTGATCGCTGACGGAGGAAAAGTAATCCTCTGCTCACATCTTGGTAAACCGAAGGGAGAACCGAAACCGGAGCTTTCTCTTGCACCGGTTGCAGTAAGACTTTCAGAACTTCTCGGACAGAAAGTAAAATTCGCAGCAGATCCTGAAGTAGTAGGACCAAATGCAAAAGCAGCAGTTGAAGCTATGAAAGATGGAGAGGTAATCCTTCTTGAAAATACACGTTACAGAGCAGAAGAAACAAAGAACGGAGATGAATTCTCTAAGGAACTCGCTTCTCTTTGTGATGTATTCGTAAACGATGCATTCGGAACAGCTCATCGTGCACACTGCTCTAACGTTGGTGTTACCAAATATGTTGATACAGCAGTTGTAGGATATCTTATGCAGAAAGAAATCGATTTCCTTGGAAATGCAGTAAACAATCCGGAAAGACCGTTCGTTGCAATCCTTGGTGGAGCTAAAGTTTCAAGCAAGATTTCTGTAATCGAAAACCTGATCGATAAAGTAGACACTCTGATCATTGGTGGAGGTATGTCTTATACATTCAGCAAAGCACAGGGCGGAACCGTTGGAAAATCTCTTCTTGAAGAAGATTACTGTGAATATGCACTGAACATGATTCAGAAAGCTAAAGACAAAGGCGTAAAACTCCTTCTTCCGGTAGACAACGTAATTGCAGATGATTTTTCAAATGATGCAAATATCAAAGTTGTTAAAGCTGGCGAAATTCCGGAAGGATGGGAAGGACTTGACATCGGACCAGAGACAATCAAGATCTATGCTGACGCTGTAAAAGATGCAAAGACAGTTGTATGGAACGGACCTATGGGTGCATTCGAGATGCCGAACTTTGCAAAAGGAACAGAAGAAGTCGCAAAAGCACTTGCTGAGACAGATGCAGTAACAATCATCGGTGGTGGTGATTCGGCAGCAGCAGTTAACCAGCTCGGATACGGCGACAAGATGACTCACATCTCTACGGGTGGCGGAGCTTCCCTTGAATTCCTTGAAGGTAAGGAACTGCCAGGTGTAGCAGCTGCTAACGATAAATAAGCAGCGTCTGTAATTAAGATAAAATAAGGGAGATTATTGCAATGGCAAGAAAGAAAATTATTGCAGGTAACTGGAAAATGAATATGACACCTTCAGAGGCAGTAGAGCTTGTGAATACACTCAAATCTCTGGTTGTAACAGAAGAGGCTGACGTGGTATTCTGCGTACCGGCAATCGATATCATTCCGGTTGTAGAAGCTGCAAAAGGAAGCAACATCCAGGTTGGAGCAGAGAATATGTACTTTGAAGAAAAAGGTGCATACACAGGAGAAATCTCTCCGAACATGCTTACAGATGCTGGTGTTAAATATGTTGTTCTCGGACACTCTGAAAGAAGAGAATACTTCGCAGAGACAAACGAGACTGTGAACAAAAAGATGCTGAAAGCATTTGAACACGGACTTACACCGATCATGTGCTGTGGAGAAACTCTTGAACAGCGTGAACAGGGTGTGACAATGGACTTCATCCGTCAGCAGGTTAAAGTTGGATTCCAGAATGTAACAGCAGATCAGGCTAAGACAGCAGTTATCGCTTATGAGCCAATCTGGGCAATCGGAACCGGTAAGACAGCTACAACAGAGCAGGCTCAGGAGGTTTGCAAAGCTATCCGTGAATGTATCGCTGAAGTTTATGATGAAGCTACAGCAGAAGCAATCCGTATTCAGTACGGCGGATCTGTAAATGCAGCTACAGCACCGGAATTATTCGCTCAGCCGGATATCGATGGTGGACTTGTAGGTGGTGCTTCTTTAAAACCGGATTTTGGTAAGATTGTAAACTGGAAATAGTCAATTATACCAAGGCGCAGGCAGAAATGCCTGCGCTTTTCAGCTGTCAAAGTTTTAACAAGTGCTTGCAAGCATATATAAAATCATGTACAATATTTAACTGAAAGAGAAATCAAACGCTTTAAGACAAAATGAAGGAGTGTAAGACGATGAGTAAAAAACCAACAGTTTTGATGATCTTAGACGGTTACGGTCTGAGAGATGAAAAGAAAGGCAACGGTATTGCAGAGGCAAACACACCGGTTATGGATAAATTAATGGCTGAATATCCGTTTGTAAAAGGAAATGCAAGCGGACTTGCTGTAGGACTTCCGGACGGTCAGATGGGTAACTCGGAAGTAGGTCATATGAATATGGGTGCAGGACGTATCATTTACCAGGAACTCACCAAGATCACAAAAGCAATCGCTGATGGCGATTTCTTTGAAAATAAGGCACTTCTTGCAGCCTGTGAAAATGCGAAGAAGAACGGTACAGCTCTTCATCTGATGGGACTGGTATCTGATGGTGGTGTACACAGTCATATTACACATATTTATGGAATTTTGGAACTTGCAAAGAGACAGGGGCTGGACAAAGTATATGTTCACTGCTTCCTTGACGGACGTGATACACCTCCGGCATCTGGGAAAGAATATGTTGAACAGTTAGAAGCAAAGATGAAAGAAATCGGTGTAGGTGAAGTTGCAAGTGTTTCCGGACGTTACTATGCAATGGACCGTGACAACCGTTGGGACCGTGTAGAAAAAGCATACGCAGCACTTACACGCGGCGAAGGTGACACAGCAGCATCAGCAACAGAAGGAATCCAGGCTTCTTACGACAAAGAAGTAACTGACGAATTCGTAGTACCATTTGTAGTGACAAAAAACGGTACACCGGTTGCAACTGTAAAAGACGGAGATTCTGTGATCTTCTTTAATTTCCGCCCGGATCGAGCAAGAGAAATCACCAGAACATTCTGTGCGGATGATTTTGACGGATTTGACAGAGGAGAACGTATCAAGACAACTTATGTATGTTTTACAGAGTATGATGAGACAATTCCAAATAAAATGGTTGCATTTGTAAAAGAAGGCATCACGAATACATTTGGCGAATTTCTTGCAGCAAACAATATGACACAGGCAAGAATCGCCGAGACAGAGAAATATGCACATGTTACCTTCTTCTTTAATGGTGGAGTAGAAGAACCGAACAAGGGAGAGGACAGAATCCTTGTCAAATCGCCTAAGGTTGCAACTTACGATCTGAAGCCGGAGATGAGTGCATATGAAGTATGTGACAAGCTTGTAGACGCAATCAAAGCTGATAAGTACGATGTGATCGTAATTAACTTTGCAAACCCGGATATGGTTGGTCATACCGGTGTAGAAGCAGCAGTGATCAAAGCAATTGAAGCTGTTGATGAATGTGTAGGAAAAGCAGTTGATGCAGTGAAAGAAGTTGGTGGACAGATGTTTATCTGCGCTGACCACGGAAATGCAGAACAGCTGATCGATGAAGAGACAGGAGAACCATTTACCGCTCATACAACGAACCCGGTTCCGTTCATTCTTGTAAATGCAGATCCTGCATATAAGCTTCGTGAAGGCGGATGCCTTGCAGACATCGCTCCGACGCTGATCGAGCTGATGGGAATGCAGCAGCCAGCAGATATGACTGGAAAATCATTATTAGTAAAATAGTAAATATATTTGCCCGGAATCATGAAAATGGTTCCGGGTGTTTTGTTGTCAGAAGAGCAAAACATACTGCATATAAATCTGATCTACTCTTTTTGAAAAGCATTGAAATGGAAAAATGCATGAAATGAAAAACAAAAATTCAAAAAATCACATTTAAATCAACAAAAATCACGATATATCATATTTATATGCAAGAATTGGTTGACGAAAAATCATTTTTCCTATATACTTACTACTTGTAGTGAGTTTTGATGTTGTCAAAACAGCTGAAAGAAACTGCAGATGGCAGATTTCGGAAGTATAAAGTACGGCAGGAAACACACAATGATTAGTTGATGATTATGGGAGGTTTTCAAGATGACTGCATATAGAGATATGAGTAGAGAAGAACTGCTTGAATTAAAGAGCAGACTGGAAAAAGAATTTGAAGATGTTAAAGGAAAAGGTCTGAAACTGGATATGTCCAGAGGTAAACCGTCCAAAGCACAGCTTGATCTTTCTATGGGGATGATGGATGTACTTAAGAGCACATCAGATCTTGTCTGCGAAGAAGGAGTAGATTGCCGTAACTATGGAGTGATCGACGGAATCAAAGAAGCAAAACAGCTTCTTTCTGATATGATGGAAGTACCGAAGGACAATATTATCATCTTTGGTAACTCCAGCCTGAACGTAATGTATGATACTGTTGCAAGAGCGATGACACATGGTATCATGGGAAGCACCCCTTGGGCAAAGCTTGACAAGGTAAAATTCCTTTGCCCGGTACCTGGATATGACAGACATTTTGCAATCACCGAACATTTTGGAATTGAGATGATCAATATTCCAATGACGTCGGATGGACCGGATATGGATCTGGTAGAGCAGTATGTGGAGAATGATCCGGCTGTAAAAGGTATCTGGTGTGTACCGAAATATTCTAACCCACAGGGAATCACTTATTCTGATGAAACCGTACACCGTTTTGCGAAATTAAATCCAGCGGCAGAAGATTTCCGTATTTTCTGGGATAATGCATATGGAATCCATCATTTGTATGAGGATAAACAGGATTATCTGATCGAGATTTTGATGGAATGTAAAAAAGAAGGACATCCGAACATGGTTTACAAATTCGGTTCTACTTCCAAGATCAGCTTCCCGGGTTCTGGTATTGCAGCAATTGCAGCATCCGATGAAAACCTTGCGGAAATCCGCAAGATGATGTCCGTACAGACCATCGGTCATGATAAATTAAACCAGCTCAGACATGCGCGTTTCTTCGGTGATATCCATGGAATGGTTCAGCATATGAAGAAACATGCAGATATCTTAAGACCGAAATTTGACACCGTATTAAGTGTACTGGAAAGTGAGCTTGGCGGACTTGAGGTTGGTTCCTGGATGGCACCGCGAGGAGGATACTTCATTTCCTTCGATGCGTTGGATGGATGTGCAAAAGCAATCGTAGCAAAAGCAAAAGAAGCCGGACTGATCTTGACAAAAGCGGGAGCAACCTTCCCATACGGAAAGGATCCAAAAGACAGCAATATCCGAATTGCACCGTCCTTCCCGACACCAGAAGAACTGGAAGTTGCAGCACAGGTATTCGTACTCAGCGTAAAACTGGTAAGTATTGATAAAATTCTTGGCGAAAAAGTAGAAGTCGAAGAAGCTTAATATATGTGAAAAACAGTGGATTTTCCCGAAAAGGAGTCCGCTGTTTTTTTAAATAAAGGTTGTGTGGTCGATTTTACAAAAGAAAGTCCTCCAATTCCATTGTGCAAACCATTCCGATGAGCCTCTTAGAGCGGAAATCATGTTCAGCAAAGGCTTCCATGATTTCTGAGTCTCATCTCCATTGCACAAAAGTGAATTGCAGGACTTTCTTTTGTAAAATCGACCGTTTAACTGTACTGGTAAAAATGACGGTGCTGAATTCGGAGAGAAAAAACTGTAAAGAAAGATATTACACTAATCTTCCCTTCCGACTGCAATTCCCTAAATCCTAGTTCTCACCATCCAAAAAACTTTTGCATATGTAAAAAAAGTTACCAATATACAGACCAGAGGAATCCAAAATACTCCCCACACATGAATTTGCACTATGGAGTTCAAGACTCAGGAATCGTGGAAGCCTTTGCTGAACACGATTCCCGCCCTAAGAGGCTTGAACGGAATGGTTAGTGCAACTGAATGCGTGGGGAGTATTTTGGATTCCTCTGGTCGTCCCATTAGAACCTATTATTTTTACATATCCAAAAGTCTTACATCTTCTTCTGCGCAGTCGAAAGCATCAGTTTGATGCGGTTCAGCTGGTTTACTTCGCTTGCTCCCGGATCATAATCGATTGCAACGATGTTGGATTCCGGATGACGGCGGCGCAGTTCTTTAATAACACCTTTCCCGACTACGTGGTTTGGCAGACAGGCGAAAGGCTGTGTGCAGACAATGTTTGGTGCACCGCTGTGGATCAGCTCCAGCATTTCTCCGGTAAGGAACCATCCTTCACCGGTCTGGTTTCCAAGAGAAACAATTTCTTTTGCCATCGAAGCCAGGTGTTCAATATGTGATGGTGGATCAAAGCGTTTACTTGCTTTTAATGCATCAACGGCAGGCTTGCGGAACCATTCCAGAGCCTTGATTCCGAGATTACCCATGCGGGCGGTTGATTTCTTCATGCCGAGATGTTCTGCTTTAAAGTTTGTATTGTAGAAGCAGTAGAGCAGGAAGTCGGTCAGATCCGGAACCACGGCTTCGGCACCTTCCTGTTCAAGAAGATCTACCAGGTAGTTATTGGCAGCTGGAAGGAATTTAACAAGGATTTCTCCGACAACTCCGACACGTGGCTTTTTGACATCTTTTAATGGAAGAGAATCAAAATCTTCTACGATCTGGCGGCAGAGACGCTTAAACTCGTGTCTGCTTGGATAACCTTTCTTGATAAATTCGATAACTGTCTTTTCCCATTTCTTATGCATGGTATTGGCAGAGCCTGGAACAGCTTCATATGGGCGGACACGGTACAGGCAGCGCATGAAGAGATCACCAAATATCAGACCATACACACCTTTCAGTACAAGTGGAAGGGTGATCTTGAATCCAGGATTGCTTTCAAGCCCGCTTAAGTTGATTGAAATAACAGGGATATGTCCGTAACCGGCTTTTTTAAGAGCACGGCGGATAAATCCGATATAGTTGGAAGCACGGCATCCGCCACCGGTCTGCGAAATAATGACAGCCAGGTGGTCGGTGTCATATTTGCCGGAAAGGATAGCCTCCATGATCTGTCCAACTACCATCAGAGACGGATAGCAGGCATCATTGTTTACATATTTAAGGCCCATGTCAACTGCATGCTTGTTATCATTTTTCAGTACTTCCAGTTTGTAGCCTGCTTCCTGGAAGGCTGGCTCAATCAGTGAAAAGTGGATCGGTGACATCTGCGGACACAAAATGGTATAGGTTTCCTTCATTTCCTTTGTAAAAGGAATTTTTTCGATATTTGCCGGACGAATGGTGCGCTCCATATGCTTCTGCTCGCGGACGCGGATGGCGGCGAGAAGAGAACGGATACGGATACGTGCAGCACCCAGGTTATTAACCTCATCAATCTTAAGAGAGGTATAAATCTTGTCGGAACCGGTCAGAATATCTGCAACAGCATCGGTTGTTACGGCATCAAGACCGCATCCGAAAGAGTTCAGCTGGATCAGATCCAGATCATCTCTTGTCTTTACAAAATTGGCTGCTGCGTACAGTCGGGAATGATACATCCACTGATCCATAACAATCAGCGGACGTTCTACCGGATTCAGATGGGAGATAGAATCTTCCGTCAGAACGGCAAGTCCGTAGGAGGTGATCATCTCCGGGATACCGTGGTTGACCTCCGGATCGTAATGGTATGGACGACCGGCAAGTACAATGCCGCGGGTTCCTGTCTTTTCCATGTAAGCGAGTGTTTCTTCACCCTTTTTGCGGATGTCCTGACGGCATGCAGCAAGTTCTTCCCATGCAGCATGAGCGGCATTTTTGATTTCTTCTGCTGGAAGATTCTTTGCAGAAGTAAATTCACGGACCAGTCCGTCTGTGATTGTCTTTTCGCTTGTGAGGGCGAGGAATGGATTCATGAAATCTACTTCACCGTGTACGATTGGATCCATATTGTTCTTGATGTTCTCCGCGTATGAGGTGACGATTGGGCAATTATAATGATTGTCGGCATCGGCAAATTCACCACGTTCGTATGGTATACAAGGGTAGAAGATAAAGTCTGCACCCTGGTTGATCAGCCACTGTACATGTCCGTGCGCCAGCTTTGCCGGATAACACTCGGATTCGCTCGGAATAGATTCAATACCAAGTTCATAAATCTTATGTGTAGAAGCAGGAGAGAGTAACACATGATATCCCAGTTTTGTGAAGAAAGTAAACCAGAACGGATAGTTCTCATACATGTTGAGAACTCTTGGAATACCAACCGTTCCACGTTTTGCTTCGGATGGATCTAATGGCGTGTAACCAAAATAACGTTCATTTTTATAAGCGAAAAGGTTTGGCACATCACTCTTTGCTTTCTCTTTTCCAAGACCGCGCTCACAACGGTTTCCGGAAATAAAACGACGTCCGCCACTGAATTTGTTGATGGTCAGACGACAGTTGTTGGTACAGCCGTTACATTTTGCCATTGAGGTTGTATAGGTAAGTTCATTGATTTCATCAATGGAAAGCATGGTTGTATTTTTACATTCTTTGAAACCATAGCGTTCTCTTGCAATCAGTGCAGCCCCAAAAGCACCCATGATTCCTGCAATATCCGGACGGATTGCCTGACATCCGGCGATGGTCTCAAAGCTTCTGAGTACGGCATCATTGTAGAATGTACCACCCTGTACAACAATTTTTTTACCAAGCTCAGATGCATCGGATACCTTGATAACTTTGAAAAGAGCATTTTTGATAACCGAATAAGCAAGTCCGGCTGAAATATCGGATACTTCAGCACCTTCTTTTTGCGCCTGTTTTACCTTTGAGTTCATAAATACGGTACAACGGGTACCGAGGTCAATCGGATGTTTCGCAAAAAGTGCTTCATGTGCAAAATCCTCTACGGTGTAGTTCAGGGATTTGGCAAAAGTCTCGATAAAGGAACCGCATCCGGAAGAACATGCTTCGTTGAGCTGTACGCTGTCTACAGTCTGATTCTTGATCTTGATACACTTCATATCCTGACCACCGATATCGAGGATACAGTCTACATCCGGTTCGAAGAAAGAAGCGGCGTAATAGTGAGATACGGTTTCAACTTCGCCTTCATCCAGAAGAAGTGCGGCTTTAATGAGCGCTTCTCCGTAACCGGTTGAGCAGGAGTGAACGATCTGTACGCCTTCCGGAAGCTGGCTGTAAATATCCTTGATCGCACCGATGGTCGTACCAAGAGGATCACCGTCATTGCCATGGTAGAAGGAGTACAAAAGAGTACCGTCTTCTCCGACCAGAGCGGCTTTCGTGGTGGTAGAACCGGCATCGATTCCAAGGTAGGCATTACCGCGGTAGCTGGCAAGATCACCAACCGGCACCTGATGCTTTGCATGGCGGTTCTTAAATTCATTGTAATCTGCTTCGCTGGAAAAGAGCGGCTGCATACGCTCAACTTCAAAGTCCATTTCAATATGGGCATCCAGCTTTTTCTGCATCTCACCAAGAGAGGTGACTACATCCTTTTTAGAGTTCAGCGCAGAGCCGACGGCTGCAAAAAGATGGGAATACTTTGGTGCGATAATGTGTTCGTCATCCAGCTTGAGAGTACGGATAAACGCTTCTCTCAATTCAGAGAGGAAATGAAGCGGTCCACCGAGGAAAGCAACATGTCCGCGGATTGGTTTTCCGCAGGCAAGACCACTGATGGTCTGGTTGACGACTGCCTGGAAAATAGAAGCAGACAGGTCTTCTTTGGTAGCACCGTCATTGATCAGCGGCTGGATATCTGTCTTGGCAAATACGCCACAGCGGGCTGCAATCGTATAAAGTGCTTTGTAATTTTTGGCATATTCGTTCAGACCGGTTGCATCTGTCTGGAGAAGGGACGCCATCTGGTCGATGAAAGATCCGGTACCTCCGGCGCAGATTCCGTTCATACGCTGCTCAATATTTCCATTTTCAAAATAGATGATCTTGGCATCTTCGCCGCCCAGCTCGATCGCTACATCGGTCTGTGGTGCATAATCCTGAAGAGCGGTGGAAACGGCAACAACCTCCTGGACAAAAGGTACGCCAAGATGCTTTGCCAGAGTAAGACCACCTGATCCGGTAATCATTGGAGATACCTTGATCTGACCGAGCTTGTAGATAGCACGACCAAGCAGATCAGAAAGGGTTTCCTGAATATTGGCGAAGTGACGCTCGTAATCAGAAAACAGAACATCATTATTACTGTCCAGAACTGCGATTTTAACAGTTGTAGAACCGATGTCAATCCCCAGGGTATGTAATTCTGTCTGATTCATGATTTAACTACTCCTTATTACAATTAAAAAATTTGTCTGTGTTATTACCTATTAAATGTAGTTCGCAGAGAACTACAGTATCTTACATTATACGACAGAACCAACGAAAATACAAACAGAAGTTATGTATGGCATTGTAGAAAAAAGTGCCTGGAAGTGAACAAAAGATGTAAATTATGTGAAAAGAGAGTAAAGAGGTGGAATGGAATTGACAAAGTAAAAAGCAGACGATAAAATAACATACGTGGAAGGAGGTTTTGAATGAAGAACTGGTTAGATAAAATGGAGCGCAGGTTCGGGCGCTATGCAATTAGAAATCTTACGATGTATCTGCTTGCAGGTTATGCAATCGGATATCTTTTGAGTTTTACGATGCCACAGCTTCTTACCTATTTTACACTGGAACCGGCACTGATTTTGAAAGGGCAGGTGTGGCGACTTCTAAGCTGGGTGATCATCCCACCGAATGACAATATTATTTTTGTTATCTTTATGATGCTGTTATACTATTCCCTTGGTAATACGCTGGAAAGCTACTGGGGGGCATTTCGTTACAATGTTTACATTTTCTCAGGAATATTATTTACAGTTATTGGAGCTTTTATTGTGAATGGACTGATCGGAGGCATTACCGGATTTGGAAGCCTTTACAGTACTTACTATATCAATATGTCCATTTTCCTTGCATGTGCATCCATCATGCCGGATTATCAGCTTTTGCTTTACGGCATTATCCCAATCAAGATGAAGTGGCTTGCAGTTCTGGATGTGGTTCTGCTTGCGGTAGACGCAGTGCAGGGCGGTCTGATCATACGGATCGTGATCATCGCATCGCTTTTGAACTTTATTATTTTCTTTTTCTGCAACCGGAATCTGCGTGGACACAGTCCGAAACAGGCTGCCCGCAGAAAGAAATTCCAGAAGCAGATAAGCCGTCCGCAGAATCAGTATGCAGGCGGTGCAAAGCACAGATGTGCAGTGTGCGGTCGTACGGAACTTGACAATCCGACACTGGAGTTCCGTTATTGTTCAAAGTGTAACGGGAATTATGAATATTGCCAGGACCATCTTTTCACACACGAACATGTGAAGTAGAGTTCTAACATAGAATCAAATTGAATAATAAGAGGAGGAAACAATGAAAAAAACCAAGATTGTTTGTACAATGGGACCAAACACCAACGACAGAGAAATGATGAGAAAGCTGATCCAGAATGGAATGAATGTGGCACGTTTCAATTTCTCACATGGTGATCATGAAGAACAGAAGTTCAGAATGGATATGCTCAAAGAGCTTCGTGAAGAGGAACATACAAACACTGCAATCCTTCTGGATACAAAGGGACCGGAAATTCGTACAGGAATCCTGAAAGATGGAAAGAAGATTACTTTAAAAGAAGGAGAAACCTTCACTCTGACAACAGAAGATATCGTAGGAGATAATAAGAGAGTATCTATCACATATAAGGGACTGGTACAGGATATTTATAAAGGCTGTACCATTCTGATCGACGATGGCCTGATCGGACTTCGTGTAGAGAGCAAGACAGAGACAGAGATTGTCTGTTCTGTAGTAAATGGTGGAGAACTTGGCGAAAGAAAAGGTGTTAACGTACCGAACGTAGCCATTCGTCTTCCGGCTATTACAGAAAAAGATAAGGATGATATCCGTTTCGGTGTAGAGCAGGATATTGACTTTATCGCAGCATCATTTGTAAGAAATGCAGAGTGTGTACTTGAGATCAAGGCATACTTAAAAGAACTCGGCGCTCCGTATATTCCAATCATTGCAAAGGTAGAGAACGCAGAAGGTATTGAGAATATTGATGAGATTATCCGTGCGGCTGATGGTATCATGGTGGCACGTGGAGATCTTGGTGTAGAGATCCCGGCAGAGGAAGTGCCGCATCTCCAGAAAATGATCATCCAGAAATGTAATGACAACTTTAAGACTGTTATTACTGCAACACAGATGCTGGATTCTATGATGCGTAATCCGCGTCCGACAAGAGCAGAAGTGACGGATGTTGCCAATGCGGTATACGACGGAACAGATGCAGTTATGCTTTCCGGAGAGACAGCACAGGGGAAATACCCTCTGGAAGCACTCCAGATGATGGTTCAAATTGTAGAGACGACAGAGGAACATCTGGACTATGATTCCATTCTTGTTAAAGCCGGAGATCATCTGAAGTCAGGTGTGTCCAGTGCAATCGGATATGCTTCTGTACTTGCGGCAGCGAACCTGAATGCAAGATGCATCATCACTCCATCTGTATCCGGTGCAACAACAAGGGTTGTATCCAACCTTCGTCCGAGACAGGAAATCCTTGGAATTACACCGAACGAACGTACCCTTCGCCGGATGTCGATCTACTGGGGCGTAAGAGGATTGAAGTCTCTGGAATTCCATACAACAGATGATATCTGCAGTGGGGCAATTGATCTTGCACAGGCAAAGAAATGCGTGGACAGTGGAGATATTGTTGTCCTGACAGCTGGTATTCCTTCACCGAGCGTACAGCGTGAAAAGGGTTCTGTAAGTAATATGATGCGTATTGCAACCATCGACTAGACGAAAGAGAGATGAACAGAATGAAAAAAGAACCATTCGTAACAAAGACACAGTTAGATGAAATCGTAAAAGAATATCCGACTCCGTTTCATCTTTATGATGAAAAAGGGATTCGTGAAAATGTAAAAGCACTCAAAGAAGCCTTTGCATGGAACAAAGGATATAAAGAATATTTTGCAGTAAAGGCAACTCCAAACCCATATATCCTCAATATTTTAAAAGAATATGGATGCGGATGTGACTGCTCTTCCTATACAGAGCTTTTAATGTCTGAGTCTGTCGGACAGGTTGGAGAAAATATTATGTTTTCTTCCAATGATACACCGGCAGAGGAATTTGCACTTGCTGATAAGCTCGGCGCGATCATCAACCTGGACGATATCACACACATTGATTTTCTGGAAAAGACGATCGGAAAGATTCCGGAGACAATCAGCTGCCGTTATAATCCGGGTGGACTTTTCAAAATTTCCAACAGCATTATGGATAATCCGGGAGATGCCAAATACGGTATGACAACTGAACAGATTTTTGAGGCATTCAAGATCCTGAAGTCCAAAGGCGCAAAAGAGTTCGGTATCCATGCATTCCTTGCAAGTAATACTGTAACTAATGAATATTATCCGACACTTGCACGTACTTTGTTTGAAGTAGCAGTTAAGCTTCAGAAAGAGACCGGTGTACATATCAAGTTCATCAACCTTTCCGGTGGTGTGGGAATTCCTTACAAACCGGATCAGGAACCGAACGATATCAAGGCGATCGGTGAAGGTGTAAGAAAAGTGTACGAAGAGGTTCTTGTTCCGGCTGGAATGGGCGATGTGGCGATTTACACAGAACTTGGCCGTTTTATGCTTGGACCTTATGGATGCCTTGTGACAAAAGCAATCCATGAAAAGCATACGCACAAAGAGTACATCGGTGTAGATGCATGTGCCGCAAACCTGATGCGTCCGGCTATGTATGGTGCCTACCATCACATCACTGTCATGGGAAAAGAAAATGAACCATGCGATCATACTTACGATGTGACTGGTTCTCTGTGCGAGAATAATGATAAATTTGCAATCGACCGTCAGCTTCCGAAGATTGACATGGGAGATCTGCTTGTGATCCATGATACCGGAGCACATGGATTCTCTATGGGATATAATTACAATGGACGTCTTCGTTCCGCAGAAGTTCTTCTGAAAGAGGACGGAGGTACACAGCTGATCCGCAGAGCAGAGACGCCGATGGATTACTTTGCAACTTTCGACTGCTTCCCGGTTTATGAGGAACTTAAGAAGAATACGGAAGAAGCGGATAAGCTTGGAAAATAATTTCAAATAGTTTATTTTGAAAAAATACTTGCGAACCGAAGATAAGTATGATATGATTATTTTCGGTTCGTGATTAAAAAACATGAATTTTATGCCGGCATGTCGGAATGGCAGACGAGGCAGACTCAAAATCTGTTGCGGGTGACCGCGTGCGGGTTCAAGTCCCGCTGCCGGCAGTTGATAATTAACTGGAATTGAATAAAAGATATGAGAAGTACATTGCGATGATTCGTGATGTATTTTTTCGTATATACACAATTGTTGTGGCACATTTCGTGTATCTGTAATTTTGATGAGGATCTTTTTTACCCCTTCATGTATTGAAAATATCAAAAAAAAATGTCATAATGAGATGTTGTATATTTGAACGAATAGATAGAAAAGATTCGGACTTCCGGATCTGACAAATGCGGAAGGACTCCATACGAATGCAATATATGGATTCTTAAATATTATGTTCAAGATCCTGGAGGAGGAAAAGCCGGAGTATCTGACCGTTGCATTTGATGTGCATGCGCCGACTTTCCGCCATAAGATGTTTGAGGCGTATAAGGGGACGAGAAAGCCGATGGCAGAAGAACTCAGACAGCAGGTACCGTTGATGAAGGAAGTTTTGCATGCTATGGGAATCCGGACGATCGAGCAGGAAGGGCTGGAGGCAGATGACCTTCTTGGAACGCTGTCCAAAAGATGCGAGAGAATGGGGATGGAAGTGGTCATTATTTCCGGAGACAGAGATCTTCTCCAGCTTGCTACAGACCATGTTGAGATCCGAATTCCGAAGACAAAACGGACCGGAACTGAGATCGAGAATTATTATGCAGTGGACGTAAAAGAAAAATACCAGGTGACACCGACAGAATTTATCGATGTGAAAGCATTGATGGGAGATACTTCAGATAATATCCCAGGGGTGCCGGGAGTCGGAGAAAAGACGGCGACCAAGATTATTGTAGAATACGGATCTATTGAAAATGCCTACAAGCATGCATCCGAACTGAAGCCGCCGAGAGCATCGAAAAATCTGGTGGAATACTGGGATCAGGCACAAATGAGTAAGGTGCTGGCGACAATCGATGTAGACGCGGATTTTGCTTATGAACTGGAAGAGGCGAAGCTTGGAAATCTTTATACAGAGGAAGCTTATGTCTATTTCCAGAGACTGCAGTTCAAGAATCTGCTGAATCGTTTTGATGTGCAGAGTGAGAATTCGATTGAAGATGCATTTGTGATCGCTGTGGGAAAAGAAGAAATTAAGAAAATCTTTGCGGAGGCAGAAAAAGCGCAGACAGTGGGAGCTGTTCTTTACAAAGACACCAGAAATGTACTTCCGCTGTTTGCAGGAAATGCTGAGATAGGTGGAATTGGAATTTCGTTTGGAAAAGAGAAGATCTACTGTATTCCGGCAGGAAATGGATACAGTATGGAGGAACTTCTGGAGGCACTTGTACATGTGGCACAGCATGCCGGACGGTTTGTGGTGTTTGATCTGAAGTCATCCCTGCCTTATCTGAAAGGATTAGAAGGAGCAGCAGAGGAGAAGTGCTTTGACAGTATTGTAGCAGCTTACCTCCTGAATCCGTTGAAAAATGATTATGGATTTGAAGATGTGGCACAGGAGCATCTTGGATTGATGATCGATCCGAAGACAGAACTGGAAAAAATGGTCTGTTATGAAGCCTATGCTGCATTTGCGTCATCGGAAGTTTTGGAAGAAAAGCTGAAAAAAGAGGAAATGTGGAAGCTTTTTACAGAAATAGAGATGCCGCTTGTATTTACTCTGTTCCACATGGAGCAGAATGGGGTGCGTGTAGAAGCAGAAGAACTGAAAAGTTATGGAGAACAGCTTGGCGGAAAAATCGTACAGCTGGAAAAGGAAATTTATGAGCTTGCCGGGGAAGAATTTAATATCAATTCACCAAAGCAGCTGGGCGTGGTCCTTTTTGAACATCTGTCCCTTCCAAATGGAAAGAAGACGAAAACAGGATATTCGACGGCGGCAGACGTACTGGATAAGCTGGCACCGGATTATCCGATCGTGGCAAAAATCCTGGAATATCGTCAGCTTGCCAAGCTGAAATCGACTTATGCAGATGGACTTGCCGTGTTTATTCATGAAGATGATCACCGGATCCATGGAAAATTCAACCAGACAGTCACAGCGACCGGACGTATCAGCAGTACAGAGCCAAACCTGCAGAATATCCCGGCGAGGGTAGAACTTGGACGGCTGATCCGTAAAGTATTTGTGCCGGAAGAGGGGTATGTGTTTGTAGATGCTGATTATTCGCAGATAGAACTGCGTGTGCTGGCACATTGCTCCGGAGATGCAGCACTGATCGAAGCATACCGGGAGGCAAAGGACATTCACCGGATCACAGCTTCTCAGGTGTTTCATACTCCGTTTGATGAAGTGACCGATCTGCAGAGGCGAAATGCAAAAGCAGTCAACTTTGGTATTGTCTATGGGATCAGTTCTTTTGGACTGAGCCAGGATTTAAGTATTACGAGAAAAGAAGCGACCGAATATATTGACCGTTATTTTGAAACCTATCCGGGCATCAAGAAATTTCTGGATGATGCAGTTGCTCATGCAAAAGAACAGGGATATGTTGTGACCTTATTTGGCAGAAGAAGACCGGTTCCGGAGCTGTCTTCCAGCAATTTTATGCAGAGACAATTCGGGGAACGTGTGGCAATGAATTCTCCGATCCAGGGAACGGCTGCAGATATCATGAAAATCGCAATGATCGCTGTGGACAAAGAGCTTCGCATGAGAAACATGAAATCCAGGCTGGTTCTGCAGGTACACGACGAACTTCTGATCGAGACATGGAAGGAAGAGGAAGAGGAAGTGCGGGAGATCCTGAAAGAAGGCATGATGCATGCGGCAGATCTTTCCGTTCCGCTTGAAATTGACATGCATAGTGGAAAAAACTGGTATGAGGCAAAATAGAAGGAAATAGATATGAGAAAAATAGGAATAACAGGAGGCATTGGTTCCGGGAAGAGCAAAGTACTCGACTTTTTAAGTGTAGTGTGCGGTGCGGTGATCTGCCAGTCAGATCTGGTGGCACATCAGGTACAGCTTCCGGGAGAAAAATGTTATCAGAAGGTCGTGGAGACGTTTGGGAAAGAAATTTTACATCCTGACGGAACGATTGATCGGAAAATTCTTGGCAGAATTGTGTTTGATCAGCCAGAGAAACTGCAAAAGCTTAATGCGATCGTGCATCCGGCGGTCAATGAAAAGATCCGGGAGGAAATGCAGAAGGCGCAGGAAGAGGGAAAAGAGCTTTTTATTCTGGAAGCCGCACTCCTTACGGAACCGGTATATCGTGAGATGTTGGATGAGATCTGGTATATTCATGTGCCACAGGAGATCCGGATGGAGAGACTGAGAAGTTCACGCGGATATTCAGATGAAAAAATGTATGCGGTGTTTGCAAATCAGCCGTCGGAAGAGACATTTACAGCGGTTTCGGATCTTGTGATCGAAAACGGCGGAACCTTTGAAGAAACGGAAAAACAGATAGACTTGGCACTGGGAAGAGGCTAAGAACAGGGAGAAGAAACAAGATGAGATTATGCAGCATTGCCAGTGGCAGCAGCGGAAACTGTATTTATGTGGGGAGCGATCGAACGCATCTGCTTGTAGATACAGGAATCAGCAAAAAACGAATTGAGGAAGGCTTAAAGGAACTTGAAATAAAAGGGAAAGAGCTGGATGGAATCCTGATCACCCATGAACATGCAGATCATATTCAGGGACTTGGTGTATTCAGCAGAAAATATGAGATCCCGATCTATGGAACACCGGGAACGATTCGGGGAATCCGTGATTATAAAAATCTCGGGAAAATGCCGGAAGGACTTTACCATGAAATCCAGGTAGACAAAGAATTTAAGCTGGGTGATATTGACGTGCATCCATTTGCTATTTCCCATGATGCAAATGAACCGAGCGGTTACCGCTTTGAGCAGGATGGAAAGAAGATCGCGGTAGCAACGGATCTTGGAAAATACGATGAATATACGGTAGAGAACCTGAAGGATTTAAATGCGGTCCTTCTGGAATCTAACCATGATATACATATGCTGGAAGTCGGTCCTTATCCGTATTACCTGAAGCAGAGAGTTCTTGGGGACAGAGGACATTTATCAAATGAATTGTCAGGACGGCTTCTTTGTGATATACTACACAATAACTTGCGGAGTGTATTGCTGGGGCATTTGAGCAAGGAGAATAATTACGAAGAACTTGCATATGAGACTGTCAAGCTGGAGGTCACTTTGGGGCAGAACCCGTATAAGGGGGATGAGATACCGATTGCAGTTGCAAAAAGGGATCAGGTGTCTGCAGTGATCGAGGTTTAGAAAAAGAAAGTATGCAGAATTGGATTCAGGAGGACAGGCAGAATGAAGAAATGCATTATTACAGTAGTCGGTAAAGATTCGGTCGGAATTATTGCGAAAGTATGTACATACCTGGCAGAGACCAATATCAATATTTTAAATATTTCCCAGACGATCGTGGATGGGTATTTTAATATGATGGCGGTTGCAGATGTGGAAAATTCAAAAAAAGAACTGGATATCGTAGCGGTAGAACTTCGTGATATCGGCTTACAGATCGGTGTCAATATTCATTGTCAGAGAGAAGAGATTTTTGAAAAAATGCACAGAGTGTAAGGAGAACCGCTATGATTAATTTTTACGAAGTAGTAGAAACGAACCAGATGATCGAAGAAGAAAATCTGGATGTAAGAACAATCACATTGGGTATCAGTCTGATGGACTGTATTGACTCAGATCTGGACAGACTAAATGAAAAGATATATAAAAAAATCACAACACTTGCAAAGGATCTTGTATCGACAGGAGAGAAGATCGAAAGTGAATTTGGAATTCCGATCGTTAATAAGCGGATTTCCATTACACCGGTTGCACTTGTTGGCGGTTCAGCCTGCAAAAAACCAGAGGATTTTGTGACGATCGCAGAGACACTGGATAAAGCAGCAAAGGAAGTCGGTGTAAACTTTATCGGAGGATACTCTGCAATCGTATCCAAGGGAATGACAAAGAGCGATGAACTCCTGATCCGTTCCATTCCGATGGCAATGGCAAAGACAGAGCGTGTGTGCAGTTCGGTCAATGTAGGTTCGACAAAGACTGGTATTGATATGGATGCAGTCCGTCTTTGCGGCGAGATTGTAAAAGAGACAGCAGAGGCGACAAAGGACAAGGATTCGATTGGCTGTGCAAAATTTGTAGTTTTATGTAATGCACCGGATGATAACCCGTTTATGGCAGGGGCTTTTTTAGGTGTTACCGAAGGAGATGCCGTGATCAATGTTGGTGTCAGCGGACCTGGTGTTGTAAAAAGAGCGATTGAAAAATGTCGTGGCGAGGGTTTTCAGGAACTTTGTGATACGATCAAGAAGACCGCATTTAAGGTGACAAGGGTTGGTCAGCTTGTAGCCGGAGAAGCTTCCAAAAGGCTTGGTATTCCGTTCGGAATCATTGACCTGTCACTTGCACCGACACCGGCTGTTGGCGATTCAGTAGCGGAGATTCTGGAAGAAATCGGACTTGAGAGAGTTGGCGCACCAGGAACAACAGCAGCACTTGCTATGCTGAACGATCAGGTGAAAAAAGGTGGCGTTATGGCGTCTTCCTATGTAGGAGGTTTAAGCGGAGCTTTTATTCCGGTCAGTGAGGATAAAGGAATGATCGATGCAGTCAATGCCGGATCTCTTTGTATAGAAAAGCTGGAGGCGATGACTTGTGTCTGCTCGGTAGGACTTGATATGATCGCTATTCCGGGTAAGACGAAAGCTACTACGATTTCCGGGATCATTGCGGATGAGATGGCGATCGGAATGGTCAATCAGAAGACAACGGCGGTTCGTGTGATACCTGTAGTTGGAAAGGATGTTGGAGATATGGCAGAGTTTGGTGGTCTTTTGGGATATGCGCCGATCATGCCGGTCAATGAATTTGACTGCAGTGCATTTGTGAATCGAAAGGGAAGAATTCCTGCACCGATACATAGTTTTAAGAATTAGAAAGAGGTAAAGAGAGCATGGGGAAAGTTGCGATTGTAACAGATAGTAACAGTGGAATTACACAGGCAGAAGGAAAGAAGATGGGAATTTACGTACTTCCGATGCCATTCTATATCAATGAGGAGTTGTTTTACGAGGATATCACACTCACGCAGGAGGAGTTTTATGAAAAACTGGCAGGAGATGCAGATATTAAGACTTCCCAACCGGCTCCTGGAGATGTAATGGATATGTGGGACAAGGCGCTGGAGGAATATGATGAGGTTGTACATATTCCGATGTCAGCCGGTCTTAGCAGTTCATGTGAGACTGCAATCATGCTTTCCCAGGACTATGATGGAAAAGTACAGGTCGTAAATAATCACCGGATTTCTGTTACGCAGCGAAGATCGGTGGAAGAGGCGAAAAAGCTTGCAGATGCTGGAAAGAGCGCGGCAGAAATTAAAGAACTGTTAGAAGCGATCCAGTGGGACAGTGATATCTATATTACAGTAGATACTTTAAAATACCTGAAGAAAGGCGGCAGACTTACACCGGCAGCTGCAGCGATTGGAACGGTTCTGAACCTGAAGCCAGTTCTCCGTCTTAAAGGAGAAAAGCTGGATGCGTTTGCGAAGTCAAGAGGATGGAAGAGTGCAAAGAAGACGATGATCAAGACAATTAATGAGATTCGTACTTCAGAATTCGGAGATTGTGATGGAAAAAAAGATCTGTATCTGGATGCAGCTTACACAGGAGATCGCAAGGAGGCACAGGAATGGCTGGATGAGCTTCATGAAGCATTTCCAGAGTTTGAAATCCGGATGGATCCACTGTCGTTGAGTGTGGCATGCCATATCGGACCTGGAGCCAGGGCGGTGACTCTTACCAAAATTCTTCATGTGAACTAAATGAGAAAGAGACTTTTTGCACAAACATGCGTAGTAGCGGTGTGCAAAAAGTCTCTTTTTTGACAAAGGGGAAGGGTTAAATAATTTGCAACTGCTTCTGGTATTCATTTGTAAAAGGTGTGCCAAATTTCTCGGTAATTATGGATTCATACAGGTCTGATGCGAAAATGTCCAGGTTCAGGAGGACCTGGGTGGCGGAGGTGAGATTTCTGGCATCTGCGAGCTTTGTGATCAGAGGGATGGTGGCATACTCTTTGATCTCTTTAAGGATTTGAGTATCTTTTTTTTGAAAACCGAGTACGCGGGCATAAAGGGCGGATGTGGATGACCGCTCTTTTTTTGTTTTGCCGGAAATGTTGCCGGAATCTTCTGCAAAACAGAAAGGAGGTTCATGTCGGAAGGTGTCCTTTTCTATGCCGAGCAGGATGTGCAGCAGGGTGCGGCTGATCCGGGTGTAGGTAAGCTCTCTGGTTTTCAGAAGATCGCAGAAGGAACTCCAGGTAGCAAAATCATTTCTCTGATTGATGATCCGGTTGGCGAGGTCTTTGCTGACATCAAGGTAATCGGTCAGAGAGGAAGCACTCTCACAGAGCAGTCGATACTTTAGCAGGAGCGAAAAATCATCCTGGGTAACCGGAAGTGAGGACTGGTAATTCTTTCGCAGCAGATCTGAAGAAGCGGGCGGAAGTTGTCCTGCGACGGATGAAAAAGCATCTTCTGGTAAAGATGGATTCAGAATTCGGTTGCGGATCGCAGTTGCGGAACTGAAGGTTTCGCAGAGGGCAGTATCGTGGTAGCCGGATCCCTCGCGGGGAATTGCGAAAGGCTGGATCGGACTTTTGAAATACCGGAGCGCTTTTAAGTATTCAATCCCAAGAGTATTGTTTGGTGAGGACAGGATTTCGGCAAGGGACGGATCCTTTGTATAGACACTTAGGGCAGTCTGGCGTGCCTGCGGAAACGGTCGGCCTTTTCGCAGCTCATCCTGCAGGAGCTGCCGGTAGACTTCTGGCTCTTCGGAAAGAATCCGGGCAAGCCGATTGAGTTTTTTGATATCGCCACACTCACTGCCAAAGCAGAGATAGGAAATACAGCCAAGACTGTTAAAAATAGAAACGGCACCTCTTGCAAACAACTCTGCACTGCCACAGGAAAAAAGGACCGGGAGCTCCAGAATGAGTGATGCACCGCCAAGAAGGGCAGCTTTTGCCCGCAAATGCTTTGGCGCGATAGCAGGGGCGCCACGCTGGACGAAGTCACCACTCATAAGGACAATTGCCGCATCTGCCCCCGTTTTTTGAAGTGCCTGGTCTATATGATACTGATGTCCGTTGTGGAACGGATTATATTCTGCGATGATACCGACGATTTTCATACTTTTAACTAAAATCTCCTTTGTGTTGTTTGTGAAAAGATTATACTATAAAAAGAGTTTTTGTGCAAAAAACATTGTACTGGAAAATATTACGTGAAAAAAATAACATTACTTGTATACAATGTGTGCAAGGAGTATAATTA
>PPYF01114289.1_pt1 | contig 27670 bp, 17 predicted proteins | sample 1559871 | NCBI WGS metagenome assembly PPYF01 (sample SAMN08240021, study PRJNA423297) | Human gut metagenome, whole genome shotgun sequencing project.
GTACTTGATTTGTGTAATTGATGTAAGCTTATATTGTTGAGATAATCCAAATAATTTAATAACAATTGATTGAGGCTATTAATTATTATCTATATTTGTGATATCGAACTCAAATCTGGAATATTATGGACGATTTTAATACTGTATATGCGCTACTTGTTTTAGTTATGCTATTTGTGCTATGGAGTAGGTTGGATAATCGCTTCGGGAAAATAGAAAAGGAATTGAATGAGATAAAGAAACGAATGGACGATTATCTCAAGCTTCAGCAAAAGACTGCTACTGAAGAGCATAAACCTAAAGAGGAAATATTAGTAAAAGAAACAGAAGATGTTCCTTTGATGTCTCAAATGACAGAGCATGTTACGGTTGTCAAGGCTGCACAACAAGGGACAGTTGTTCAGGAAAAACAAGAATCGGTTATTGAAACACTTCGTGAGGCACTGGAAGAAACACCTGAAAAGACGGCTGAAACAGAATTGGAAGATGTTTGTGTTGAGGCTGTTCCAAGACAAAAGAAACAAGTGAACTATGAGAAGTTTATCGGTGAGAATCTCTTCGGAAAGATCGGTATCCTTATATTCGTCATCGGTGTAGGCTTCTTTGTGAAGTATGCTATTGATAAGAATTGGATCAATGAGACTTTCCGTACCGTACTTGGTTTCCTGACGGGAGCTGTATTGCTGGCCGTTGCCGAACGGTTGCAAAAGAAATATCGTACATTTAGCTCGTTACTTGCGGGTGGCGCTTTTGCTGTATTCTATCTTACGGTTGCCATTGCATTCCATTATTATCATATCTTCTCACAGACTATGGCGTTTATCATTCTGATAGGCGTCACTGTATTTATGTCCGTTCTGTCTGTGGTGTACAATCGACGCGAACTGGCTATCATTTCACTTGTCGGAGGATTTCTTGCACCTTTCATTGTAAGCAGTGGAGAGGGAAGTTATCTGGTACTGTTCACTTATGTAAGTATCCTGAATCTCGGTATGTTCGGACTTTCCATTTATAAGAAGTGGGGTGAGCTTCCGATTATCTCATTTGTCTTTACCTGGCTGATAATGGGAATCTTTCTTTTATTTAGCTATACCTCCAGTTCTACAGTTATTTCGGGACACTTGTTTTTATTTACCACTCTGTTTTATTTTATCTTTCTGCTTCCGGTGTTCTCCATTCTTCGTGGGGAAGATATGCGAACAATGAGTCGGGGACTGGTATTCGTCATTATAACGAATAACTTTATTTATCTGCTTTCGGGAGCTTTGTTCTTGCGGAATATGGGATGGTCTTTCAAAGCAAGCGGTTTGTTGAGTCTGTTCATTGCTCTTGTTAATTTAGGACTGGTGCTTTGGTTATGGAAGAGCCGGAAAGACTATAAATTCCTGGTGTATACCACTCTGGGGCTTGTGTTGACATTTGTCTCTATTACCGTTCCGATTCAGTTGGATGGAAACTATATAACATTAGTTTGGGCGTCAGAAATGGTGTTATTATTATGGCTTTATATCAAGTCGAGAATCCGGGTATATGAATATGCGGCAAAGATACTGGTGGGACTCACTTTTATTTCTTACCTGATGGATATATATAATGTAGTAATGCATGAGCATCATGCTGTCAGCACTATTTTCCTGAACAGTTCATTTGCCACCTCTTTATTTGTAGGGCTGGCTACGGGAGCATTTGCTCTGTTGATAGGGTATTATAGACCATTCTTCTCTACAGCCCGTCAACTGAAATATGGTTTCTGGAATCCTTTCATGCTTTTTGTCTCTGTAGCCATACTCTATTATACATTTATGATGGAGTTCCATCTGCATTTTGAGGGAGCTACGAGGAGCGGAGCAATGTTCTTGTTTACTGCCATTGCCATTTCGAGTGTTTGTTATGCTTTTAGAAAACGATTCCCGATCACCCAATATCTGGCTTTCTATATGTTAGCTATTGGGATAAATACGCTTGTATACATCATAAATATATGGGGAGATCAATGGGAGAACATGGCTTTTGTGCCTGTTGTACTGAGATGGTTCACGGCAGCATTTGTAATAGCGAATATATACTATGTGGCACGCCAATACTATCTATTAATCGGTATCAAGAGTCGTTTCACTATTTATCTCAATATTCTGGTCACTCTTCTTTGGGTGACAATGGTACGCTCTTTCCTCTGGCAGGTAGGAGTGGATGATTTCAGTGCCGGACTTTCGCTTTCATTAAGCATTGCCGGATTTGTTCAGATGGGACTAGGGATGCGTTTGCATCAGAAAGTCATGCGCATGATAAGCCTTTCGACTTTCGGAATCGTTCTGCTTAAACTTGTATTTGATGATTTGTGGGCAATGCCTACTATCGGTAAGATCATTGTATTCATCATTCTCGGACTGATATTACTGATACTTTCATTCCTTTATCAGAAATTAAAGGATGTATTATTCAAGAATGATGAAGATGAAGTTAGCTGATATTGATAGTAACCTCCCGAAATAAAGCTCCCCTCTCTTTCCCGCTGGAAAGAAAGAGGAGCTAGCAAACAAAGCAAACAATAAATACAGCTTAGAATGCGCTGTATGTCTATATTTTTACTGTCCTTCCGGAATGACCGGGGATTTGATGCAACGTACAGAACTACCGTAAGATCTACTCATATTTTCTAATACTCCACAAGCCGGCTTTCCGGCATTTGTTGCAGAAAAATAAGTGGTAATTAATAATGCATTCCCATTAGTAGCTGAAGATGTACGCATATTCAACCACCATCTTCCATAAGCTGAAACGCTTTCCGTCGCGTCATCTTTGAATGAAGTTCCTTCCGAATAACCACCTGCAGGATAGAATATTATTCCATCTACAGGGGCAGGGCTATTGTTGTCTTTCTTTATTTCCGGCCAGTAATAGCATCCTATTCCATATGGTCCATAATAATATAACCCCCGATCATTATAAAATCCGTTCACATATGTTGAGGGTGTGGTTTTAGAGACGGCAAAATCATCAACAATACTGGTGCGACTATTTTCACTAGTAGGCACTTGCCATCCCGGTGGGCAAGGATCAAACAAACTTTTTCTTACTTTGTTCCATGGCCGCGTATTGGTGCCGGATGCAGGCTTTGCTATTAATGTAGGATCTTGCCAAACATAATAGGGAGTAGAACTCGTACCTTCAAACGAAGTACTGTTTTCACTGGTTGTTCCCAGCCAAGCACCTCCGGTAAAGAGTGTTGTGGGTTCGGCAATGGCATCCGACATTTGAATTACATATTTGTCACTTTGTTTGGCTGCCTTCCATTTTTTCCATGTCTTACTGCTAGTCTCAGAGGTAACAAGCCCAGAATCGTTTCCATTACCATCATAGAGAGTCCATCTAAATGGAAAGGGATCTTTCCGACCATATTGATATAGATGTCCGCCGCATTCGTTGGATAGTCCATAAGCTGCCCGCGCTCCCAGATTACGATCCATCATATAGGAACGGTTGTAGCAATAGCTGTCATTCGTGGTTGATGAATCATAAACCTTTTTATAAAGAGGAGTCAAGGGGGTATCGTTCGCGTTTGCATTGCGGTATCCGAAATAGCTAGAAGCATAACGATCTACTTGCCCTCCGGGCACACTATAAGTGAACTTCAATGGATCAATGGAGATAGGAATGTCGGGGTTATAATCAGTCACCCATAAAAGCCAGCTCCATCGACATGTATTGTTTGCATCAAAAAGTCCTATGCACAAACTTCCATGTTGAGAACGATTTAAAGGTGGAACAACCACTTTTATTACTTTGTTTTCTACGCCATTTCCGGAGTTTACAGGGATATACAGTTTGTCCGGACTGACTTCCGTATAATGTCCGAATTCGATCATGTCCGGGTTGTCACACCAGATGACCTTACAGGTCCAAGTTTGGTCAATCGTTTTGAATCCTCCGAAAGATTCTGTATTTTTAATGAGGTCGGTATATCCTCCTGCCGCTCTATCAAAGAATTTATTCGTTTGTTCTAATGCGGAAATTGTATACGAGATGGGGTTTCCTCCTGTAGGTGGAGGATTTAAAATGTAGCAGTTCGCAACTTCTGTAAATGTCACATCTTCCACTTCTATTATCCGGCTATCTTCTCCTGCTGTTTTATCGGTAATATTGAATGCCAGATTATATCTACGGTTGGGTAAAATGTTGAAATCGGTCGTGAGGTCTGCTCCGGGGAAGATACGATAGTAGCGTCCTTCTCCATTTGAGTCTGCCGACGTGTTTATAGCATAAATCTCAATATAGGTCGCATTACCGGGGGCCAGCTGATTCTTGATCTTTTGATCGTCTTTCTCATTTTTAACGATTCCTCTGGCATTGCGTGGCATATACCAAGTATATGTCCGCATGTCCCCTGCGGATAGTTTATCCGGTTCGATGTCGTTGTATGCCATGAATTTAGCTTCTAAAGGTAAGGGGGTGATGTCATCTCCTGATTGCTCCCATCGCAGATAATCAGCCCAATAGATTTTAGAAGGAACATTGTATAGACGTACTGAAGTCACTTCATACTTACAACCGCTTGCAATGGTGAGATTCAGCTGAATTTTGGCTATACTCCGATAAAGTTCAGGGTCCAGTTTGGTACCTAGATTGATAGTGCCATCTATTGTTCCACACATGACTACATTATCATTCTCTAATCCGGATACTTCTTCTTCCCGATAGTAATCATCCGATATTTTTAGAATGTCTTCGTAAGTTGTAACACCTTTAGTGGCTTTCCAATTGATGGTGGAGAGATTGGTGTTTGCTATAAAAAGTAGGCGCACCGGGGAATCAGAAGGAATCACCCCAGCCGATACATTATCATTTTTGATTTCTATGTATTGAGGGCTAGTGAGTAGACGACTGGAATTCTCTGTACCATCGAACTGAAAAATCCATATATTGTTCACCCGTTGGGCATCTGTCCCTTCAGCCGCTCTGGTGGATGTTTCTGGATTGGCAGATACTTCGTCTGCTATCCGGTAGGATATGGGCAGATAGGTTAAATCTTCTTCCTCTCCATACCTTGAAAAGAACTCATCCTGACAACTGGAAAGCAGAAACAATATACCTGCAATCAGCCAACTGTATTTTAATTTCATATATTATGGATTTAGTATGTTAAACATCTTATTCTTGAATACAGCGTACCACGCCTCCTTCGTTCATCGATCCACCGGAAAAACTAGGGTAGGTTTGACTGGTAGATAAACAGAGAAAACCATTTACACCTCTTACTACCAAGCGGTTGCTAGACATACCATTTTGGTTCAGAGATGTCCATAACGGATAGAAAATAGTACCGTCTACCGGGTATGCTGTTCCTACCATTTTGTAAGGCCAATAGCGTATCCCATACCATCCATCTCTTTTGCTAGCCAGTAAGGTACGTCCATTTTTATCAGAATTGGTCCGTCCGTCCATATCGGTAAATTCATCCTTCCACAGATCGATACCTGGCAGGCGCCATCCCGGCGGACATGGATCGAATAAAGTTTTATCCCATTTGTTAGGGCTATAGGTTGATCTTTTCAGATCGCCCCACATAAAGTTAGCAGTAATATACGTCCGATACCCATCATCTATTCTTCTTATCCAGGAGTAACTTCCTCCCCCGAGTGCTTGTGATGGGAAATAGAATTTGTCAGGCTCTTCTATTGCCGTAGCCATCGTAGCGAGTGAGTTTTTCTCAATTTTAGATCCTTTACAGTAGTTTGCTAAACTTCTAGGCATCCCTTTTATGGTATTGTCGGGTTCATTATAGACGACATCATTATTTTTGTCATAAATAGCATATCTACCGATAGGAGGTATAGGATCTTTACGTGCTATCTGATAGAGAGGTGCCGGATTGGAATATAATATATCGTAATCCTGGTCGGCCCAATTCGGGAAAGATGTCAGTGCCTCCGACCTTATCCCCAGATATCGGTCCATAACTAATTTCCCTGCATAGGGTTGTGCATAAGAGGTGGTTGCAGTCCATGAAGTATACACCCAAGAGGCGGAATATCCTGATGCCACCCCACCGTAGCGTTCTACTTGTCCACCTGGAACAGGATAAACATGCAGCTGTTCGCTCACCTGAACCTGAACGTCCGGATTATAGTCAGTCACCCATAAATGCCAGCTCCACGCACAACCGCCCTGAATATTCCCGGATTCGTCCGTGCGGTATATTCCTACCACAACATTGCCATGTTGACTGGTTGCCAATGCCGGCAGACGTACACGCAAGTATTGATTGCTGATCCCTTGTCCGGAGTTTCCAATAAAAGTCAATCGGTCTGTGACATTTATGTCGGGAGAGTAAAGTGTATTGTTATCTGTCCAGATCACCTGACATTTCCATCTTGTACTCTCTGTGAACGCTTTCTTCATATCCTGACCGATCAGTTCATAAGCCGGGTCTGCCCAAAAGTCATTTACCCGTTCTATGGGGATGTAGAATACTTTCGCTCCTGAACCTGTCTCCGGAGGATTAAGTATATAGCTATTCGCCTTGGGGAATACCACTTTGCTTAGATGTTCCACGCGCGAGTCGGTGTTCGGATCTCCCGCACCACTGATCGTCAGAGGTATATTATATACATAATTGGAGGTTATATTGAAATTATTCAGCATATTCTTTCCCGGATATAACCGGAAACGGATATCATTCATATCCTTATCTGTTGCCAGAATTTCAATGTAAGTGGCAGATGATTTTGCTCCGTTATTTTTCTGGTTGACTGACGTGTTTGTTGAAACTCCTTGATGATTGCGTGGAAGATACCATACATAGGTTTGCGGGGCATTTTTTGCAGGCAACCGGTTGGTCACAGCTTCATAGTCGATATATGCATAAGCTGTACCAGGGAAAATAGCTGTTTCGTCTGTCATTTTTATCAGACCGTCACACCATCGCATCTTGGATGGAATTTGTTTGAGTTGCACCGAGCGCACTTGAAAGCCTTCCTCCAGTTCATCCGCAAATTTAAGTTCCAACTCAATTTTTGCTACACTATATACAAACGAAATGTCGAATCCGCTTGCTACTTGCGTGGCATCTATAACACCTGTCCATTCGGCTGTCATTGGTATGCTTGGATCTGTATCCGGAAAAGAACCGGAAGTGATATCTTTAGTCTTTGCCTGCAAATCGGCATAGGTGGCTACTCCACTAAGAAGCAGCCATTTGTAGTTGCTGTCATTATTGTTGGCTATGAACACCAGGCGGTGTTTGGCTCCTCCGGAAGTGGATACTTTGATAATTCCCTGTTGGGAGGCATTCAGATCAAAATAGAGCGGATCGCCTACCATGATGCTGTTGTCCTCTGTTCCGGCAAACTGGAATACCCAGATATTGTTAATCTTATCCTCGGGCAACGGGTTGGCTGCACGAGTCATGGTGCTGCTATCTTCCAGAACGACCGGGGGAAGTATTTTGCAAACGACAGGGGCTTCTGTCCGCGCATCTGTCGATTCTTTGTCACGGTATAATTCATCCTGACACGAAGTAAGGTAGAAACATGTACCTAAAACTATGCTTATAAGCCAATATTGATTCATAAATCTCTTTTTTATAGTTATTTTATAAATCTTCTCCGGGTAGTTCAACATCTGTCCAATCATTGTTTGTATTCCATTTCCCTAGTACGACTCCACTACCGGAACCTCCGATATCCAATGGATCGGATGGTATTCCGTCATTCCATATATCATCCGTGATGAGATGTCCTCTCACTTCTACATTGGTACGTGATATAATAAAGCTGATAATGTAATTATATGACGGCAATGCATTGATCGGTAGGCGGATTTCCATCTCTTCCGTATTGGGAACAGGCCGACTGGTATATGTGATTGCTATTTTCACTACAATCGGATGTTTGAGAGTGGAAGATGAATAATCTGCCGGGAAAATAGGAATAGACGCTAATGAATAACGTAAAGTTCCTTTGGATTCGGAAGCGGATTCGGGAGTTAAATTGAAATCATCTTTCAAATGATCTTCTGCTTCATCATCAGAAGTCGGATCACTATAGAATATTCTCATATTTTTGGTGTAAGGATGCAAGTTGGCTCTAGTGCCCAGACCTGCCACTTCAATTCGAGTATTCAAAGTGAATGGTACATCTTTTTCATAAAAAGCAAAGGTTAATTTGGATTGCATATTACGGAACACAAAAGGATCGGGTACCGGATATATTTTGTAGCCAGAGTCATTCTTACCTGGAATTACAATATCGAATTTATTGTCTGTGAGGTATAAATCTTCGCCACGTTCGTATGGGATGATGGTTGATCCGCCCACTACTTTCGTAGGGCGTGCAGGGGTGTAGGCTAATATTTCATACGTCACAGGTGACTGGCTACTTGTATTAGCTGTCAGCTTCTGCCCCTGTGCCGGGTTTCTGGCTATATATTCATATGTATTCGGATTCATATCACAAGGCTCAAAAAGACTTGTGCCTTTCTCTTGCTTGTAGCAATAGTATCCATAGGGAGAGGCTTTGTCGCTGTCTGTCCCTGTCGTGTGGTTGGTTAAGGAGGGTTCTTGATATCCTTTCACATATCCAATGAATTGGAAGACTGTTTTCGTAGTGAAGGCAGTCAGCACGTCTCCTTCTGCTCTTGATAGAGAGTTAGATGACAATGAATATTCTATATTAACCGGTTCGGCTGATGTAGGTGTCTCATTGGTAATGTCTTTCTCACATGCTTGCCATAGCAGTGAGAAAAGAGCTAGTGTTCCTATTTTATACAAATTCTTCATATCTCTTATAGGTTAGATTGGGAAATCCATAGGCACGTCCGTCCATTCTACTTTATACGGTATGCCACTGTATTTCACAAAGTTGTCTATTGTAGCGTTGATTACGTATTTATATCCGGGCAGTAAACCATAACGGGTTGTTGTTCCATCGATGGCTGATAATTCTTTCAAATTGAACGTGTAGGATTCGGTTTGCACGGGACTTGGCTTCGTATTGAACTGTATTTCGATGGATAGATAAATTTCCGGTTCTCCATCTTTCCATTCAATGGGAGGGATGACAAATCCTTGGATGGTGGTGCCAAGATTGGTAGTCGCGTTGATGAAATCTCCGGTAAAGGAGAATTTAGAATCAAGAGTAGTGTATTCCATCGATCCGTCAAAGAAAGAATAAGATCCTTTTGTGGCGATTTTTTGTAGGGGAGTATTGTCTGCTGCTTTGGTAGATATGATGAATGTGGGTAATAAGTCCTGTCCCCAAAAAGAAAGGGTGACCCGGAACTCCAGTTGTGCCATGATATGTCTGAATTCTAATGGTACGGTACAAGTGCTCTTGTCCTTATTGGCAGCATCCATTGGATCTACAGTATATTTTCCTCCGGCAGGAATCATATAGTCGAAGTTGTTCCTTTTCTCACTACCTAATGTAAAAGGAATTTTATCCAGATATTCAGTCTTTCCTGTGGTAGTGGCCGGATAATATGCGTATATATCAACCGGTCCGGCATTCTTTTTTAGGTAAATTGCCGGTAGAGCTTCTGTGAAACCTTCTGGGGTATAGGTATATTTGTTCGCTTCTTCAATTTTGACTTGCGTTCTTTTATATTCGGGTACCGGTTCGTATAAGCTACTCCCTTCTATTCCATTGGTTGTACTGTAGCCGTCTTTAGGAAAAATTGACAGACCGATAGTACCTTCTTTAAGAGTCGTTTCTCCTACTGGTCCGCGGTTTTTTACTACCACATTCGATACTGTGGGGAGTATTTGCAATGAGATCTCTTTGGATTCTTTCATATCTCCCGTATCGTTGTCTGTGCAGGCACTGCCGCCGATAATCATCAGACAACTTATTATCAGTTGATGGATTCTTTTTCTGTTCATGTTCATTATTTCTAAACTATAAACTATCGTCACTCTTTACCAGATGGTAGGCATATCTATCGTTTTATCACTCACTTTCCATTCTTGCACTGTTATTTGCGGTTTAATAGTAAATGAAGTAAGTACAAAACGGATTTCATAAGATACCCCTTTCAATGGTGTGTCACCATTATCGGTTTGTGAACCATCTAGATTTGTCGCTCTGTCAAAGTGTAAGGGTAATCGCTGCGGAGCGTCTTCCCCTTTGTCAAAAGTGAACTCCACTTCTATATTCGTTGCTCCCGGTTGTATCATCTTTGGAGAACCTACCGGAGTATTTATATGAATGCCCGGAGTAAGACCTTTTGCATTTTCATAGAGCGTGACAGGTTTCTCATCCCCCGAAAACGTTAACTCCCCGGTGACTACATTTAGTGATGCGGCTATTTGAAGACCGTAAAGGACTACTTTTGTTATTTTGCGGAATATGGGAAATGTTTCGTCATTGTTTGCTGTGATTTGTATCTGTGCTGTCAGATGTTCAAATTTCATTATTTCCGATATCGGACTAAGGTAAGAACCAGTCACTATATTGCTACAGAGAATATCACTTTCTCCATCGGCCAGAGAATAAGAATAGTTTGTCTGATTGCCTGTCACTGTTTCGGCTGGTTTCGGGTAGAAACCTCGCAGTACCACAGGTTCATCTGTCAAAGGATAGATTCTGACCGGGTTGAATGTTAACGAATTGGTGTTGTTAATGATGGCAGGCCATGATTCGGAGAAGTTGTCCGGAGCATTACCTCTTAATATTTGTACTTCCGTATTGTCAAAGTTGTCTATGGCTGCCCGGGTTGCTTTCAATCCGGTGTGAACTGTAACCTGACGTTCAGTGACCGTTTCCTCTGCCTGTCTCTGACAGGATAATACACCTGTCAGTACAAAACACAAACAAATATATATTGAACCTTTCTTCATATCCTTTACTTTCTGTTAAGTGGTTATTGGCTATTCCCAAGGAAGATTTCCATTTTCCATGTCGCCTCCAAAGAAATATTTCTTCTCCCATGGAGTGATACTTGCTGTCATTTCTACTTTGTCGGCATTCAGTAGGATTTGGTAATTGATGGCAATTCCCGGTTGCCATGCCGCTTCAGTATAACAAATAGGGAATGATTCTTCATAAACCTTCTCTGTCTCATTGGCGCCACTATATTCTATGGTAATTTTTGCCTGATTATCATTGAATGGTTGAGGCATCAGGAGTAGAGAACTTCCTGCTGTATTCAGAAGAGACATGGTGGTAGTAATGGCGGAGTCTGTAAGTGTTCCATTTTCTATGGAAAGTACGTATGAAGTATTTGCTGACAGATCAGTCCATGCTACTGGTGTCTTTGTCAGAGTCTTTCCCGATGATAATACGTTAGAAATAGTAATCTTACTGACTTTCATGGTACCCGAAATGGTATTGTTCTGTACTGCTGCCGAAAAGCTGATGAGAGTCAGTGCGTGTCTCATCTTTAAAGGTATTATGCCGATATTCCGTTCACAGCCTATCACTGGGTCGGCAATAAGCAGGTCTACTTGATTTTCTATCTTTGAATCGACCGTGAAGTCCATTTTAGGATATGCGGAACCAGTTTCCGCCATAAGGGAAAGAGTCGAACATTTGCTGCTGTGTGGCGCATAGGACAGAAATGTGAGCTTATTTCCAGTAGCTGGCCAGTAGATCACCGGAGAGTAAGTCCAGTCGCTTGGTGTGTTGTTGCTGAATGTGCGTGATACCAATTGGTCATCCATATAGTTAGGGGTCGAGGTTACGGGATCGAAAGAGTTCGTTCCTGTGAAATAGGCATATACTCCCAAAGACTGCAATGCGGTTTGGTCAGCTTCAGTGATGGGAGTGCCTCTGGAAATGCTGGATACGACAGTAACTACGGAAGAGTTGAAGACAACCGGAATGTCCGTTCCTGCAAGTTCAGTGTCTTCTGTATTCGCTTGGCAACTTCCACCTATTACCATGACTGCTAAGATAACAGATAGTATAGATGAAAATTGACAGGCTCTTTCCATTACTCCATATTTTCTATAAAACAAATTATTCATAACTTACTCTCCGGTTTTGGTATAGTTCCCTCGTGCAGGGTCAGCCGCACGAGGGATGATAAAAAGAGGAATTTTGCTTTCGGTTAGGCTGGCAAATATTCCTAGAGAAGTTTTAAATTGAATTCTTCAATTTGATTACTACAAATGAATTGGTTTTGTTCACAGTCACTTCTCCTGTTGTATTGCTATCTGCAGCAGTTCTTGCGGCATCAACACTACTTCCTACACCAATACGATAGTCTGACGGTGCACTGGCTGGCTTAATTTTCATAGTGATTTCTTTATCACTTGTAAATTCAGCAAACTGTAAAACAAGACCTCTATCCAAGCCACTTCTGAAAGTGATTTCATTCGTGTCAGTAGAATAATCCCATGTAGCACTTGTATTGACATCACCGTAAATCTTCATCACTGTATTATTAGACATAGCACCGATGCGTTGGCGTTCTACTTTTGCGACTACCTTTTTAGTATAGGTAATTGTACCATTATCGGTCAGTTGGTTTGCGGATACATCCCATCCATCAATAGCTGGGAATTTAATACCGTCAGTAGACCAGTTATCAGAGGTTACTGTGATAGCAATTGTACTTCCTGCCAAGAACTTATCATTGTCCTTGAATGCATCAAACATAGTATTGCCTGACAAATCCTTTTCAGCCGGTTGATAAATATTATCTTTTTCATAAGCCAAGTCAAACTTAGCAGCATATTTTTTCTGAGGATTATTGGCAGCTTCAGTGATAAGCATATCTGCTAGATTCTTCAATTCTGTAGGAGCAGTTTGGTTGTTAAGACCTGTGCGATTGAAATTAACTGATTGCAGTATCACTTCAAACTCATCCCAATCAGAAACATTAACCTTGAAATTGATAGGAACCAATACCGGGTCGATCTTGCCGTCACCGTCGCCATCGTCGCCAGTCCAGCCGCCACCACCGGAACCGGAACCTGCGTCACCAAAGGTGATAACGTAAGTAATGGCACGGTTAGCACGCCACTGACCATACATATCTGCAACAGAAGAAACCGGGATATAAAGCCATTTGGTAGTAGCACCACCATGCAGATATACTTCTTTACCTGCTCCAAAAGATTCATTATTAGCATTCAATCCCTCAATAGTACATTTTACACCGATAAAAGCACCCATGGCCTTGCTGATTAACAAAGGACTATCCGCATCAGTCAACAACGCGCCTGTGGTACCATCTGCAATCTTCTGAGTCAGAGGTTCCCATGCTTTAAATTCCTGTGGCATCAACAACATCGTTGAACCTGTGACAGGTTTACCGTTATCACCCGGCAAATATGATGCAGTAGTTGTACCATTCGCAGCCGGAGCTGTCATTGTTACCTTATCAGTAAATGTTCCTGTTTCATATTTTGCATAAGAGGTTGCGCCATTAGCCTGCATACCAAGAGCAGTCCATTCCATTCCGGGGGCAGCCGCTTTCGTTACATCAGTTTGAGCGGTAACGGTCAGAGTGCCCTTGTCCTTAAGGTTACAGATCATCACATCATCTATAGTTACCTTTAACTGTGAACCCGGTACAACTTCTGCTTTAAACAATACTTTCGTCAAAGCATGTTTGAAGTGAATCGTAGATAGTTCTTCTTTGTTATACGCTCCTGCTCCAACCAAGAAATCTTCCTGTTTGCTAATGTCGGTATTAACCTTGTAGTCGGTAAACTTCATGACAGTAGCACTTTCTTTGCTAGGCTTCAATCCTTCATTCAGCGCACCGGTTCCATTGTCTGCCAAATACCATGAGAAGAAAGTCAATGAAGTGGTAGGCCAGTATAGCTTATTGTCATACGACCATTCCGTTCCATCAAATTTCACAGTTCTCGGAGCATCAAATGTACCCAAGTACTCTGTTTCACCACTTAAACCTACGACATTGAACTCTCTTCCGGTTTTTGTAAATGTGTCATTGTCCCACAAGTTTGCGGCACGTGTTACCGGAGTGTTCACCCCAAAACGAATTGATCCGTCACTCTGTCCCACGGCAGAGGGAGAAGCAATTTCTTCATTCAACGAGCAACCTGATAGTGCTATAGCACAAGTTGCGATCCCTAGCATGATTCTTTTCATACCCAATAAATTTAAAATAATTAATAATGATATATACTGACTCTTACCTGTACCCACGGCGCAGGCAGCCTGTTTTGTTTGTACTTTTATTCTACTTTTTCCCAAATAGCATATAATACTGCTCCTCCACGTGGCATTCGGAAGATGCTTTCCGGTTGATAACCTGTCCCTTTTCCGTCATTGGAGGTATTCCATTCTTTAAAACGAAATATCCATTCCTTAGGCTCTGTGGGGGGAGAAAATTCACATAGGGGCAATACGATATTAGTATTGATGTTGCGCCGGATGGGGACCATCGTTCCACTTCCCTGGTTGGGATGAAATCGAAGTACGGTGGTTTCCAAAGGTACGGTCTGGTCCTCCCAGTCCTCTATATCGGTTACAATGCCGCCGCCTCCTTCTGCAGGGATGTAAGGTAAGTCCACTTTTAGTTCGATATCGATAATGTCATGAGGCTTATTGTTGATAAACTTACGTGAACGGTTCATGCATTTGTCTTTTATCAGGTCGAATCTTTCAATATGGATATCCCCGTTCAACAGTACCATACGTAATTCGACTATATATTCATTCTCTTTTTTGTATTCTTCCGGTGATATATCATCCTGCAATCCCATCACCGAGAATGAGGTACCTAGTGAAGTAACTTCTTTCAAAGAACCGCTTCGGGTGATTTGGGTAAAGACTATCGGGTAGGTCACCGGATTGGTAGAATAACGGTCAGGGCCAAATCTGTAGGATTCGCTCATGCCTGTGAGATAGCAGGAATAACTACCGATGGAAGCCAGATTGTTACCTTTCAATGTAACATTAGTCACGGAGATGACACGTTGCGGCACGAAGCGTATTGTGTCGGAGATCGAATATTCTTTCCCATGGTTCAGCGGTTCCGGATCTACATGCACTATGTCGATCATCCTTGGAGTTATCTCATAATGAAACAAACGGTCCGCTGATAGTGTATCAGGATTCGTATAAATGGTTCGGGTGGAGGAGGAAGAGTTAAATCCTAATCCTGCATAACGTCCTCCCACTTCGTCGGGGAGAACAAATGCTTCAAATATGTCTCTGTTCGTATAATTGCGGAAACCGATGGTTTGATCAAAGTGCGAGCCGCTTCGTGTTTCGTTGAATACCACGAAATCGTACTGTCCCACAGGCATGTTACGCAATATATGCCGGTTTCGGTTGGCGGTTAATAGCTCTTCACGGAAGAGGTTTCCGTCTCCAGAATTATATATCAGGACGGTAGCTGCATTGGGTTGTACTTTCGCCAACTTATCCCAGTCGATCTCAACGACAATACTTGCTCCGTCCGGATGAAAGAAGCACAGTTCGTCACGACGGCAGCCGGAGAGTGTCATGCAGCAAACGAATAACACGATCGCGAGTATCGGAAGACAATCTCCTGCCTTCTTCACATACTTATGATATAAGGTATGATTATTCATATTCTTTTTCTCGTTCATCGGTTATAACTATCGTTTTGCTTTCACTTTAAATCGAGGGATCCATACCAGAGATATTTTGGCTTTCGTCGGACCGAACCAATTCTGTTGGCGGCGGTCATACATCCCGTCCGGGCGGATAATCACTACTTTATGACCATCAAGTGGTGTATATCTGTAATATCTTGTAGACAGATAGCCTATTCCCAAAGAGTACTCCATGTGGAAATACTTGCCTATCGGATGGGTGAATCCTCCACTAATGCCTGAGGCGATATAGAACTCTCCCTGAATGCCGTTTCCTCCAAATTGGAAGTCATATAGTCCGGCTCCTGCATACAGACCCACAAACCAACCGAGTAACGGGTTGAAATCTCCCCATTTGTATGCGTGCTGATTCATGCGCTCACTTCGCGGAAACCAGTACCGGACTTCGGCTCCTCCGGATAGCATCTGCATCGTGAATTTCTCGGAGTATGCGGGTACGGGTGAGACACCACCGTCATTTCCCAGTCCACCCCACCAGGGAAAGGTCCATTCTCCCAGTACAGAGAAATGCCTGCCTATAGGAAATTCTACTTCAATATTAGGCATAAGGGCTACATCAAATAGCAGATTAGTCTTGATTGCTACAGGGCGTATATAACGATATGCAGGTAACTTCGGACTTTTCAAAGGTACTATCGTTCGCAGGGAGTCTGTCATACCGAAAGCCGGAAGCAGAGGTAGATGCGGGAGTTCCGCATAAGGTCTGGGGATGATGGATAGATAGATGGAGGAAGCATTTCGCAGTCTCTTATAATATTTTCGGAAAATATACCGGTAGGGGATGCCGCCATCCATTGCCTGCATACGACGGTCTCTCTCTTCGAGTGACAGTGGCAGACTAAGAAGTTTCAGCAGCTTGTCACGTGAGGGGACTTCGAGGTCTTCTTCCAACAATGCCTGAAGCCCTACCCAATTTTCTCCCAGTCCAGTGTATGCTATTCTCTGTTCGTCCAGATGGGGAAACTTCCATAACAAGACTTTCTTTATTTCTTTTCCCCGGCGCTCGGACAGGCGCAGGTTGTAGATAGGGGGACCTTCGGGAGATGCGTATGCCTCGATTTTGATACTGTCGACAGAACGTAGATGTTTAATGGAGAGAAGTTGTTCCAATTTATTGAGTGATGCACGATTGGACATATAGGTACTGTCCAGTACATTCTTGTCCCAGCGGAAATAGAGTTGTACTTGTGTACGAAATGTATCACCGATATGTAATGTGTCGATTCCGTTTACCATTTCTGCAGGGTCCATGCCCTTTTTCCAAATGGTAGTATCTCGGGGATATATATGGATATTATCCTCTGCTGTAGCTGTCTGGGAGTTGATTAGTGTTATTAATGCTCCAATAATCAGGCAGCCAAGTATTCGCTTAGCATTTGTTTTGTTCGTCATGTGATTTTCGCTCTTTATATTTCTTCTAATTCTTGTCAGCCTAGCTCCTGTTACTTCACAAGTAACGGAAAAAAAGTTTTTCGTTATCTTTTATAATTTCACACACAGGCGGAGGTAAGTAACTTAGTTAGTGACATATATCGCATTGAAAACACGAAGAATTGATATAAATAATAGTCACTCCATTATTTAATATTAAATGATGGAGGCAGTTCTGTTTATGCAATATTGATTCCTTAAAAAGAATTTATAGAGTAATTTTCAGTGTTTCTTGCCGGAGTTCTTGTTTTTTTGTGTCGTAAACAAAAAAAATCCTATTTTTGTTTTTTATATCGTAAAATATGTATATGTTTGTGACGGGAAATTTATTCTATTACTTGTGAAGTAATACGCTTTTAAATAGGCTTTAAGCCATTCCCCAACGAATCTTCTGTCCTGTGTTTATGTAGTTAATTATTACATTGTTTGCCTTGAACAGTTCTTGCCACTCAAAACTTTTCAGATAGGTACGGGTTACTTCAAGTGATGAGTGACCAAGTCCTTCAGAAATTACTTCTTCCGGTATTTGGCAGTATTTAGCAAGGGTGGCCCAGGTGTGGCGGGCTGTGTACGAACTGATTCGTGTTCCTTTCATGTTCTGAATATGTGCCAGTTTTCCCAGACTCATATTCAGTTTTCTTAATGTATCTCTGTATTCCTTGAAAGCCTGCTCTCCGGTGAAGTGTCCGCTAAGAAATCTCAATAGATAATGTGATCTTTCATCTGTATTCCGGTAGCGGTCAATTAGCCTCATTGCTTCAGGCATCATTTTTATATGTAACTCGGTTCCTGTTTTCTGTCGATAACAGATCAACATGTCCCCTTTTAAATCCCCTTTCCGTAAATGTGCCAGATCAACGAAAGGCATTCCCTGCAAATGAAGCATTAGTTTTAATATATCTTGTGCATGCTGTATGGGTTGCGGCATCTCTTTTTCTTTGGGCTCACACAGCAGAGTGTTCATTTGTTGTGCGGTGAGTGCCAGTTTACGCTCGGAGGCGATGCCTGTTTTCAGACCGGAGAACAGACGCATCTCACCCGGAATCAGTTCGCGATCTACTGCACGGTTGTAGATGGCACGTAGGGCGCGGATATAGGTTGAGATAGTGTTGTAAGATCTTTGATGATCTTCCAGGTATTGCTGAAAGCGTCTAAGAGAACGCCGGGTGAGGGCGTTGAAAAAGATTTCGCCACCTCCCTGGCATGCAGTGAATGCACTGAGTGCATAATTGTAGATATAGGCCGTACTGTATCGGCCCTCCTGTTTTAGATCTTCAATGACTGAAGTCATGAATTTAGTTAGACTTACCATTCTTCTTATTTTTAGTTAAACATCTATTTTTCAAAAGAGAAAGGATAACAGCAAAGTATGGATGAATGTTTCGATAAGAAAATATCCCCAACAGAGTATCTATAATAGATATTCTGATGGGGATATCAAAACTATGTTTCGGACTAATTACTTAGTAGAAACTGCTGTGTTCAGGATATTATTCTTGTGAGAAACGTTTTACCTGTTCCTCGATTAACTCCTTGTCATCGAAATAATTAATCTTCATTGCTTTTTTCACATCTGCCAAAGTCTCGGCAGCAGCAGCTCTGGCTACTTCGCATCCTTGCTGAAGCATGTCATAGATAGCCGGAATATCTTTGCTGAACTCTTTACGACGATTACGAATCGGTTCGAGTATTTCTTGCATAATAGAGTTCAGGAAACGTTTCACTTTTACGTCGCCCAGTCCGCCGCGTTGATAATGTGCTTTCAATTCTGCCAGATTCGGATAATCCGGTAAGTAGCGTTCGAAATGTTCGGGGAGGCAGAAAGCGTCAAGGTAAGTGAATACGGTGTTACCTTCAATCTTTCCCGGGTCTTGTACACGGAGATGTCCCGGATCGGTATACATACTCATAATCTTCTTCTGGATTTCTTCAGGTTCTTCCGAAAGGTAGATACAGTTTCCGAGTGATTTACTCATTTTAGCTTTACCGTCAGTTCCCGGAAGACGCAGGCAGGCTGCATTGTCCGGCAACAGGATTTCCGGTTCTACCAATGTCTCACCATATATATAGTTGAAACGGCGAACGATTTCACGAGCCTGTTCAAGCATTGGTTCCTGGTCTTCACCCACAGGGACAGTTGTTGCACGGAATGCTGTGATGTCCGCTGCCTGGCTGATAGGATAAGTGAAGAAACCTACGGGAATACTTGCTTCAAAGTTACGCATCTGGATTTCCGATTTCACAGTCGGGTTACGTTGCAGGCGGGATACGCTTACAAGGTCCATATAATAGAAACTAAGCTCGCATAATTCCGGAATTTGCGACTGTATGAAGATGGTAGCTTTAGACGGATCTATGCCACAAGCCAGATAGTCAAGGGCTACTTCAATTACATTCTGACGCACCTTTTCCGGATTGTCTATATTGTCTGTCAATGCCTGCGAATCGGCAATGAAGATAAACATCTTGCTATAATCACCTGCATTTTGCAGGTCAACTCTGCGTTTCAACGAGCCTACATAGTGACCGATATGAAGTCTTCCGGTAGGACGGTCGCCCGTCAATATGATTTTTTCTTTTCCCATATTTTATTACCTTATTATATAATGGCGACAAAGATAAGGATAAAAACTGAAAGATACATCAAAATGCAGTTACTTCATGATTTGTGCTTACTACTGTTAGTCTTGAAAATGAGCTTTCTATTAGAAGAAACAATTATTAAAGAAAATATTCTGTTTACCGGATTAATTCAATATCTTTGTCGGTGTCTAAAAACTTTTATATTATGAAAACAGGAAAACTACTAGGAATGTTGCTATTCGTTTTAGGTACATTCAGCCTGATGGGTTGTAATGATGATATGACTGATGAGGAAGAAGGCTGGTATGATAGCATCCCGGATGGAAATTTCTTTTCGAGAGGAAATACGGTACGATTCTACTATATAGATGGGAATGGAAACAGTCTGATAAATCCGGAGGATAAAAATACACTCCCTGTGTCATGGCGTGAAGAATTAGTTAATCCGATAGAACGTACAGAAGACTATAATGCGGAGCATGGTAACTATAATGGTAATCATAACTGGGTTGTTTATGATAAGGAAGAGGGGTTGTATTATTGCGAAGTGAGTGCTTACGGAGATGAAAGACAGAGCACTTATTCTTTTCCAATTTATGTAAATGGCGAAAAGGATGCAATGCAAATCACCTATAAATATACGGATAGAGACGTTATCGGCGGTAAATATTGGGCAAAAATAATATCCTGGAAATATAATGGCGTACACGTTTACTCCGATGACGACGAACCATACAAGAAAGTATTCATTAAAAAAGCCAATGGAAAAACAACCGTTTCATTAACGCGGTAAACTATTTCGGTAAAAAAGTGAACGTTTCTTTTTGTCATGTGCAAAATATGTCGTTACTTTGCACAAATTTTGAAATTAACAATGAATCAACAGGAAATCAGAAGTAAGTATTATCTACATTCGGATGTTTTGCACCCGGAAACGGCAGACTTCTTCTCTTTTCTCCAAAAACGATATTTTAGTTCTTTGGTAATGCGTTAATCCTTTTTTGAGGGTAACGCATTTTTTTTTATGGACGAACTTAGAAATAACAACTTATTATAACAACAAAAGAAATGGAAAAGGAAATCAAGAAAGTTCTCGTTTTGGGTTCTGGAGCACTCAAAATCGGACAAGCCGGAGAGTTCGACTACTCTGGTTCACAAGCACTGAAAGCTTTGAAAGAAGAAGGTATCAGCTCAGTATTGGTAAACCCGAACATCGCAACCATTCAGACTTCTGAAGGTATTGCCGATAAAGTGTATTTCCTTCCCGTAAATACTTATTTTGTAGAAGAAATTATCAAGAAAGAACGTCCTGATGGCATCTTGCTGGCATTCGGTGGACAAACTGCGTTGAACTGCGGTGCGGAACTCTACACACAGGGTATTCTTGATAAATACGGAGTAAAGGTGCTTGGTACATCGGTAGAAGCTATCATGTATACAGAAGACCGTGATTTGTTCGTGAAGAAACTGAACGAAATCGAGATGAAGACTCCGGTTAGCCAGGCAGTAGAAAACATGGAAGATGCCATTGCTGCTGCACGCAGAATCGGTTATCCTGTCATGGTACGTTCTGCTTATGCATTGGGTGGTCTTGGTAGCGGTATCTGTGCTGACGAAGAAGAATTCCTGAAATTGGCTGAAAGCTCCTTTGCTTTCTCTAAACAAATTCTGGTAGAAGAATCTTTGAAAGGCTGGAAAGAAATCGAATTTGAAGTGATCCGTGACGCTAACGACCATTGCTTCACAGTAGCCAGCATGGAAAACTTTGACCCGCTGGGTATCCATACCGGTGAATCAATCGTTGTGGCTCCTACCTGTTCATTGGATGATAAAGAATTGACTCTGTTGAAAGAACTTTCTACTAAATGTATCCGTCACCTCGGTATCGTGGGTGAGTGTAACATTCAGTATGCTTTCAACTCTGATACGGACGACTACCGTGTGATTGAAGTAAATGCCCGTTTGAGCCGTTCTTCTGCATTGGCGTCTAAAGCTACCGGTTATCCGTTGGCATTCGTTGCTGCTAAAGTAGCACTCGGCTATACACTCGACCAGATCGGTGAAATGGGTACTCCGAATTCTGCATATTCAGCTCCTGAACTTGACTATTACATCTGTAAGATTCCTCGTTGGGACTTGACTAAGTTTGCCGGTGTATCTCGTGAAATCGGTTCAAGCATGAAGTCGGTAGGTGAAATTATGTCTATCGGTCGTTCTTTCGAAGAAATCATCCAGAAAGGTCTTCGTATGATTGGTCAGGGTATGCACGGTTTCGTAGGTAACGACGAACTGCACTTTGACGATTTGGATAAAGAACTTTCCCGTCCGACTGACTTGCGTATCTTCTCTATCGCACAGGCCATGGAAGAAGGTTATACTATCGAACGTATCCACGACCTGACTAAGATCGATCCCTGGTTCCTTGGCAAACTGAAAAATATCGTAGACTACAAAGCTAAATTGTCTGCTTATAATAAAGTAGAAGATATTCCGGCTGACGTGATGCGTGAAGCGAAAGTATTAGGTTTCTCTGACTTCCAGATTGCTCGTTTCGTATTGAACCCGACTGGAAATATGGAGAAAGAAAATCTGGCTGTACGTGCTCATCGTAAGGCTTTGGGTATTCTTCCGGCTGTAAAACGTATCAATACCATCGCTTCCGAACATCCGGAACTGACTAACTACCTGTATATGACTTATGCAGTAGAAGGTTATGATGTAAACTATTATAAGAATGAAAAATCAGTAGTGGTACTGGGCTCGGGTGCTTACCGTATCGGTAGCTCGGTTGAGTTTGACTGGTGTTCGGTAAATGCCGTTCAGACAGCCCGCAAATTGGGTTACAAATCTATCATGATTAACTACAACCCTGAAACGGTTTCTACTGACTATGATATGTGCGACCGTCTGTACTTCGACGAACTTTCGTTCGAACGTGTACTCGACGTAATCGATCTGGAACAACCTCGCGGTGTGATTGTCTCTGTAGGTGGACAGATTCCGAACAACCTGGCTATGAAACTTTACCGCCAGTCGGTTCCTGTATTGGGTACTTCTCCGATCTCTATCGACCGTGCTGAAAACCGTAACAAGTTCTCTGCTATGCTTGACCAACTGGGCATCGACCAGCCGGCATGGATGGAGCTTACCAGCCTCGAAGAGGTGAAAGGATTCGTAGAAAAAGTAGGCTATCCGGTATTGGTTCGTCCTTCTTACGTTCTTTCGGGAGCTGCTATGAATGTTTGCTACGATGACGAAGAATTGGAAAACTTCCTGAAGATGGCTGCCGAAGTTTCTAAAGAATACCCGGTAGTTGTTTCTCAATTCCTTGAAAATACAAAAGAAATTGAATTTGATGCTGTTGCCCAGAATGGTGAGGTGGTGGAATACGCAATTTCTGAACATGTGGAATTTGCCGGTGTTCACTCCGGTGACGCTACACTGGTATTCCCGGCACAGAAGATTTACTTTGCAACGGCACGCCGTATCAAGAAAATCAGCCGTCAGATTGCCAAAGAACTTAATATCTCCGGTCCGTTCAATATCCAGTTCCTGGCTCGTAACAACGAAGTGAAAGTAATCGAATGTAACTTGCGTGCTTCTCGTAGTTTCCCGTTTGTTTCTAAAGTACTGAAACGTAACTTCATCGAAACAGCTACCCGCATCATGTTGGATGCTCCGTACTCACGTCCGGATAAATCTGCATTTGATATCGACTGGATTGGTGTAAAAGCATCTCAGTTCTCTTTCTCTCGTCTGCACAAGGCTGACCCGGTATTGGGTGTGGATATGTCTTCTACAGGTGAAGTTGGATGTATCGGTGATGATTTCTCTGAAGCATTGCTGAATGCAATGATCGCTACCGGATTCAAGATTCCTGAAAGAGCAGTAATGTTCTCTTCCGGTGCTATGAAGTCGAAAGTGGATTTGCTGGATGCCAGCCGTATGCTGTTTGCTAAGGGATATCAGATTTATGCTACTGCCGGAACTGCTGCATTCCTGAATGCACATGGAGTAGACGCGACTCCGGTTTACTGGCCGGATGAGAAACCAGGTGCAGAGAATAATGTAATGAAGATGATCGCTGACCATAAGTTTGACCTGATCGTAAACATTCCGAAGAATCACAGCAAACGTGAATTAACGAATGGTTATCGTATCCGTCGTGGTGCAATCGATCACAACATTCCATTGATTACAAATGCTCGTCTGGCAAGTGCCTTTATCGAAGCATTCTGCGAATTGAAATTGGGTGATATTCAGATCAAGAGCTGGCAGGAATATAAATAAACTGCTTTAGCTGTTTATCAAAATAAAAAGAACTCCCTCTTTGGAATGCCAAAGGGGGAGTTTTTTTGATTAAGTTGTCTTGTTGCGAATAGATGTTTTCTGTTATTTGCTTACACGATAATTGTGTACTTTCAGATTCTCTATCCGGCTATTGAAGTTTCCGGCTTTCTCGAGCGGGAAAACCAATGTGCGTATATAACTCATAGAATCTTTTCCTGCATTGAAATAGCATTTCTGTATGTTCATTTCTTCAACAACTTTTCCGTTAACTCTGAGTGTGGTACTACGATGATCGCCTTCAATCTGAATGGTCGCTTTCTCTCCCGGATTCACTTTATATGGGAACGTATTCAAATAACCATCGCGTGCAAAACCCATCATCCCTCGAATTGGATCTGCTAGATAGAATACGGCATTGGGTGAACGGAACAATTCTGTTCCGCTTTTCTCTGGTGCTCCGGTAATGTCGAAGCTGACTGTATAATTATAGCCGATTTCCGGGTAAGTGGAAGTGCTGCCGGGAGCGACGGTAGAACGCTCATATACCAATGCCGGACTCTTGCCGATTCTTCCCAATTGATTGACTCCGGGGGCTTCACTGATAGCACTACGCTTTTCATTATACACTTCGAACGGCAGACTGGTTTCTTTCCCTGTCCATGTCTTTACTGCTAGAGTTTGTAACGCAGGGAATACACGGTGATGAATGTCTTTCACGGAAATTCCATTACCTGCATGGTCGTTCCAAATGGCAAACATGCCACCGAGAATAGCAGGGTGCTTTTCTTCGAATACGGCTTTCCCGATATGTGCCGGTGTCCATTCTTTATATAAAAATGCCTCGTTAAGATAATCCTGATAGTAACCGGCTAATGGAACAATATAAACCATTTCATCCGGGATACTGATTAGCTGGTAGCCGTCTTTTATCATGGTTGCTGGGTCGGCATATCCGTTATACCAGGCATTCATAATGATGTTTTCTGATTTGACAGGGGTGTCTCCTTTTGCATGAGTGAGAGCGCCCCATATCACGGCTTGTTTGCCAAAGCCTTCTACCAGCCGGATATAATGGTCGGTGAAAGCCCGGAATTTTTCTACTACTTCTTTCTTGGCATTCGAGTATTCGTCGGTACCGATATGCACACGCTTGCCCACGAATACAGGGTCGTCACCTTCCAGGTATTCTTTGAACAGATCGTCTGCAAATTGATAGGTTTCCGGTTTGAATAAGTCAAGATGATCCATTCCGTACTCCTTGCTCCCAATTTCCGGTTTGTAATGAGTGAATGCTAGTGAATGTGCCGGAATATCAATTTCCGGTATAATCTCTACAAAGTTGGTTGCAGCTTGTTTCTGAAAATCAATAAATTCTTTTTTAGAATAAGAACCGTCGCGGGCTGTCAGTCCCGGATAAGTTTCGGACTCCAGACGGAAAGCAGCATAAGTCTTGTCCCAGTTGTTATCAAAATATTGCTTGAATCCATTATCATTCAGATGGACTTGCAGGGTATTCATCTTGTAATAAGCCATTGTTTTTACCAGATCCTGAAGATAGCTCATCGGAATGAATTTACGACCGCAGTCTATCATGAATCCCCGGATGGAGTAGTCGGGATAGTCGCGGATTATTCCTTTGGGAAATGAGTGCTCCTGGCTTTGTTCTGCTATTTGCAGGAGGGTACGTGTGCTCCAGTAAAGCCCTGACGGAGTGGGAGCAGAAGTCGTGATCCGATCGGTAATCTTGATTTCATAACCCTCTTCTCCCAGTTTTTTGTCAGCTGACAGTGATAGGATGAAGTCTCCGGATGTGGCTTTGCCTTGAGTTACGCTTAATGTTTTTCCGAACATTTGCTGATAATCGTCGGCAAACATTTGGGCTATTCTCAGCAATTCTGGATTTGCAGAGGTACATACTATCTTCGCATTTGTTTTCGGGGTGAAATTACCATCTTTTCCTGTCCATTGTTTGAGTTCGGGGACAACAAAAGGTTTAGAGTTTACGCTGGCATAGGATAAACTGCCATACAAACAGAAGATTGTCAATAAGCATAACACTTTCAGGGGGATTAGTGTGTGTGTCATAATGGGGGCGTTTTTGTTATTAATAAATGATTAAAGTTAATTATTGGCTGAATTTAGGGATAATCTGTCTATTAGCCAGCAAGAGAAGCGATTTATTTTTTATTTTTGTTTTTCGAAAAGATAAAATCAGATTTAACAATGTTAGTACTTCTATCTTGTGCCAAGACTATGAGTGAAACTTCAAAGGTGAAAGTTCCTTTGAAGACGGTTCCGCGATTTCAAAAAGAAGCTTCCGGGATTGCTTTGCAGATGTCACAGTTTTCGGTGGACGAACTGGAACGCCTGTTGCGTGTGAATGCTAAAATAGCTGTGGAAAATTACAAGCGTTATCAGGCTTTTCATGCGGAGGGTACACCGGAACTGCCTGCTTTATTGGCTTATACCGGAATTGTGTTCAAACGGTTGAATGCAAAAGATTTCTCGAAAGAAGAATTTGAATATGCACAGGAACACCTGCGGCTGACTTCTTTTTGTTATGGACTGTTGAGGCCTTTGGACGTTATTCGTTCCTATCGGTTGGAAGGAGATGTGGTGCTGCCTGAATTGGGTAATCAGACGATGTTTTCTTATTGGCAGTCCCGCTTGACGGATGTGTTCATTGAAGACATCAAGAAAGCCGGCGGCATACTTTGCAATTTGGCCAGTGATGAGATGAAAAGCTTGTTTGATTGGAAGCGGGTGGAAAAAGAGGTGCGTGTCATCACTCCCGAATTTCAAGTATGGAAGAATGAAAAATTGGCTTCGATAGTGATATATATCAAAATGTCCCGTGGTGAAATGACACGGTTCATTCTGAAGAGTCGAATTGAAAATCCGGAGGATCTGAAAAGTTTCTCTTGGGAAGGGTTTGAGTTTAATGAATCTCTTTCGAACGAAAAGAAGTTTGTATTTACTAACGGCAAAGAAATATAAGATATGACGGAAGTTGAGAAGATGCGTAGTAGCCAGTTGGCTGATATGTCTGCACCGGAATTGCAGGTACGTTTTGAACATGCCAAAAAGCTATTGGCACGTATGCGGGGAATGAGTACGTACGATGAGGGTTATAGGGAATTATTGGATAAGTTGGTACCGGGGATTCCTGAAACTTCCGTTATATGCCCGCCTTTCCATTGCGATCACGGAGACGGAATCAAGTTGGGTGAACATGTGTTTGTTAATGCCAATTGCACTTTCCTGGATGGAGGATATATCACAATTGGTGCTCATACACTGGTCGGTCCTTGTGTGCAGATTTATACGCCTCACCATCCGATGGATTATCAGGAAAGAAGAGGCTCTAAGGAATATGCTTATCCGGTGACGATTGGTGAAGACTGCTGGATTGGTGGCGGCGCTATTATCTGTCCCGGTGTGACGATTGGTAATCGTTGTGTGATAGGAGCGGGGAGTGTTGTGACGAAAGATATTCCCGACGACAGTGTTGCAGTCGGGAATCCGGCACGGGTGATTCGTAAATAAGTTGCTTTATCTGGTAGACGGACTGGAAGAAGTGAAAGTTGCAAGAAAAAAACTTTTTTGTATTATTTGTTGATAATCAGAGCTTTTCTTTATTAGGCAAAAACTTTCTTGAAAAATAATACATGAAATGTTTGCAGAATTCAAAAAATGCCGTACCTTTGCATCGCTTTTGAAACGGAAGTGTACGGGCGCTTAGCTCAGCTGGTTCAGAGCATCTGGTTTACACCCAGAGGGTCGGGGGTTCGAATCCCTCAGCGCCCACAC
>PPYF01525302.1_pt1 | contig 27670 bp, 18 predicted proteins | sample 1559871 | NCBI WGS metagenome assembly PPYF01 (sample SAMN08240021, study PRJNA423297) | Human gut metagenome, whole genome shotgun sequencing project.
ACCCTTCGTTTGTCTTCCAAACGAGCTTCTTCTCAAAATCAGCACCTTTCAAGTCGGCTGTAACCTTCTCCATCCATTGCTCGGTGGAGACAGGAGAAAAGTCTGAGAAGAGTTTTTCTTTTTTGTCTGCCATAGTTTATCTAAAATTAAAACAAGAATTAATATTGTCTTTATTTTTATCTGTCTCTTTCCAAATGTCTGTTGTTCGACTTGCAAATATAACTAATAAGTTAAAACAAAGCTCTTTTTTATAGAAAATTCGCACAGTCCGCTTGCAGAATGTCGGACATTTGATAAGTAAAATAAAAGAGGAGAAATACTTGATTTACATGAATGTTATAAGTAATTTTGCACCCGTTTTGAAAAAGACATTATAAAAACTGCTATATTATGGATTGGTTACAAAGTTTATTGTGGGACCCCAGTTCCGTGGCACACATCGTGTTCCTCTACGCATTTGTAGTGGCAGCAGGCGTGTATCTCGGCAAGATAAAGATATTCGGAGTATCTTTGGGCGTCACATTTGTTTTGTTTGCCGGCATCCTGATGGGACATTTCGGCTTCACAGCCGATACACACATCCTACATTTCATCCGTGAATTCGGATTGATTTTGTTCGTATTCTGTATCGGTCTTCAGGTGGGGCCGTCTTTCTTCTCTTCTTTCAAAAAAGGAGGAATGACATTGAACCTGTTGGCTGTAGGCATCGTTGTGTTAAATATTGCCGTTGCACTGGGGCTTTATTACCTGTGGAACGGTCGTGTAGAACTGCCGATGATGGTAGGTATCCTCTACGGAGCTGTGACAAACACTCCGGGACTTGGTGCCGCCAATGAAGCTCTGAACCAGTTGAGCTACAACGGCCCGCAAATTGCGCTGGGTTATGCCTGTGCTTATCCGCTCGGCGTGGTAGGTATTATCGGTTCTATCATCGCTATCCGCTACATCTTCCGTGTCAACATGGCGAAGGAAGAAGAAAGCTTGAAAACGCAAAGCGGAGATGCACACCATAAGCCACATATGTTGAGCCTTGAGGTGCGCAATGAATCTATCAGCGGAAAGACGCTGATTGAAATCAAGGAATTCCTGGGACGCCAGTTTGTTTGTTCCCGTATTTGTCATGAAGGTCATGTAAGTATTCCCAACCATGAGACTATCTTCAACGTAGGCGACCAGTTATTCATTGTTTGCTCAGAAGAAGATGCTCCCGCTATCATTGTATTTATAGGAAAAGAAGTGGAACTCGACTGGGAGAAACAAGACCTTCCGATGGTATCCCGCCGTATTCTGGTTACCAAACCGGAAATTAACGGAAAGACGCTGGGTTCCATGCACTTCCGCAGTATGTATGGTGTGAACGTGACTCGTATCAACCGTTCCGGTATGGACTTGTTCGCCGACCCGAACTTGATTCTTCAGGTGGGTGACCGTGTGATGGTAGTAGGTCAGCAAGATGCGGTAGACCGCGTCGCAGGTGTGCTGGGTAATCAGTTGAAACGACTGGATACACCAAACATCGTTACTATCTTTGTTGGTATTTTCTTAGGTATCCTTTTGGGTAGCCTTCCTATCGCATTCCCCGGTATGCCGACTCCTTTGAAACTGGGATTAGCCGGTGGACCTCTGGTAGTAGCTATTCTTATCGGACGCTTCGGGCACAAACTTCACCTGGTGACTTATACTACAATGAGTGCCAATCTGATGCTTCGTGAAATTGGTATCGTACTCTTCCTTGCCAGTGTCGGCATAGATGCCGGAGCCAACTTCGTGCAGACGGTGGTCGAAGGTGACGGGCTGTTATATGTAGGCTGTGGTTTCCTTATCACAGTCATCCCGTTGCTTATCATTGGGGCTATCGCAAGGTTGTATTGCAAAGTCAATTACTTCACCCTGATGGGATTGATAGCCGGTAGCAACACCGACCCACCCGCATTGGCTTATGCCAATCAGGTGACATCAAGCGATGCTCCCGCAGTAGGATACTCTACCGTTTATCCATTATCTATGTTCCTTCGTATTCTGACGGGACAGATGATATTATTGGCAATGATGTAAATCGAGCTTAGCATATAAGCAGTAAAGCCGGCTATATTCTTCTACAGAATTACGCCGGCTTTATTTATTTCATATATCAGTATTGTTTTGTACTATCTATCGTCTTATAGTATCAACTTCAATTTCTTCACCACAAACTCTTCCACAAACCGTACGGTTTCTTCCACTCCCAGTGAAGAAGAGTCCACACACAAATGATAAGTAGCTGCTGCGCCCCACGTCTTATAGCTATAATAATTATAGTATTCCGAACGTCTTTTGTCCGCTTTTTCGATAATCTCTTCCGCAGCCTCTTCATTCACCTGATGAATCCGGCAGACCCTTTCAATACGGTCTTCCTTCGAAGCCGAAATAAAGATATTCGCGCAACGGGGATGCTCGCGCAAGATATAATCCGCACAACGCCCTACAAACACACAGGACTTCTCTGCCGCCAAACGACGGATGACATCACTCTGCACTTTAAACAGAGCATCATTGCTCAAACAATTAGTGCACGGCATCGCCCCTTCACTGATAAACGGGAAGCGCATACCGAACAATCCCCCGATAATACCTTGTGAAGCCTTTTCGTCCGCTTTCTCAAAGAATTCCTTACACAGGCCACTTTCTTCGGAAGCCAGATTAATCAGTTCTTTATCGTAGAAGTCGATTCCCAAACGAGCTGCCAACTTCTCTCCGATTTCCTTGCCGCCGCTACCCAATTGTCGACCGATGTTAATTACATAATTACCGCTCATAGTACATTTTGTTTTATGGTTTGGTAGCAAACATACGACTTTTTTCTAAAACTCACATCATCAGACGAAAGTTATATTTGAAAGTAACGATGAAATATCCTTTAATTTCCTGCGTGCGGAACTCATAAAAGCCATCGGCAGTAGGCATACGATTAAAACTTTTCCTTCTCCCTAATATATCTGCCCAATGAGCCGATAATTCCGCCTTCTTCTCTTTCAGGAACCGCCAAGTAGCAGTCGCGTTCCACACAATCTCGTCATCTTCCCCTTTCTGGATATTCGTGCCGCTACGCAGCATATAAGCGGCATCCGTGCGCAACTGCAAACCGAAAGGGAAATCCACATAACCGTCAAAACGGAAGTTATAATAGCGGGTATAGTTATCATTATCATTCAAGGAATTAAGCGAATACTGGTAATTCCAGGAAGCGGCAAGTTCAAGTCCGCCCCAAGCGGGCTGATAACCCGTCTTCACTTCGCAATCCAGCCCGGTATCACGCGTCGTACTCTTCTCCGGTTTCACATTCCTGTCCTCGTTAACCATACTTACGCGGTTGCTATACCTTCCCCCCGAATTCAGCCTTAAAGAAAAATGTCCCCAACGCTTCCACCAGTTCGCGTTTCCATAGGTATTCCAATTACCGTTGATATTGACAGGAAACGTTTCCCGCCCGCCGCTCTGTACATCATAGAGCATCACTTGCGTCACACTGTTCTGCTCCATCAGCCATCCCGCATTAGCCGATATACCTTTGGAAGGATACTGAAAGCTCAAACGGATATTGTGAATAAACATCTGCTTCAAATCCGGATTTCCACGCGTGATATACAACGGATTACTATTATCCGTCAGCGGCATCAAATCCGACAGGGAAGGCTGCCGCGTCCTTCCGTCATAACTGAAGTTGATACGCATCTTCTCCTTCTTATGCCACCCTACCCAAAGCATAGGCTGATAGTCAATGATATTCATGGCCGTATCCCCATGAAGCGTCCCCACCTTCCGGTCGATGGTACGTCTTTGCGGAGTGACCGCCACCGATGCATTGAACATCCAGCTTTCATCCGAGTAATTGAATCCCACATTCAGGTCGTGTCCGTTGCTACGGCTATGGCTCCGGTTACTCAAACTATCCACATAGCCGGCCTCATAACCGGAAGGTAACTCACCGAACACACTCGGATGCTCTAATAAAGACAACTCGTAAGTAGAGCGATTATCCCGTTCATATTGGGTATTCCAACTATATGCCGCCCTGAAATGCATCTTTTTGCCGATAGGCTGAGTGAAGTTCACCCCTACCCGCCATGAATTATTCCGCTGGGGAGATTTCAGATATTGATTACGATAAAGCACCGAGTCATTTCCATTCTTATCTTTCAGCTTGAAATATGTAGTCTGCGACAGCGCAAAACTTTCATTATCGCCCCACGAATCCGAATTCATAATATTCAGACCCAAAGTCGTTCCCTTCTCATTCAGACGTCGCATAATCCCCATTCCCCAATCATACCGGGTTGACTTTCCATCCGAAAGCGAGCGGTTCTCACTACGGTTCACCTTTATATCTTCAGGGATGGATTCAAAATCTTCAAACAGGCGTTCATGGTTCACACCGGGCGGAGCGTCAAAGGAAGCACTCTCGCTATTACTCTCATTCTTATTGGGAGAAAATCCGAAATTCCCGTTGAAATGTATGCGCGTACGCTTATCCACTTCCCAGCTTCCCATAAAATTGGAATTAATCGACCGACCTTTAGAATATCCCTCATTGGCAGACGCAGAATACTGGTTGCCGGTCTTCAGATACTGTTCCTGATACATGGAATTAATATTCCCGTTCCGGTTGAGATTATAATTCACATTTCCGTTCAGCGTAAACTTCTTACCGAACTTATGCGTCATGTTCATTCCGACGGAATTATTGATATTATCCTTGTATGTACTATTCTGATAACGGTTCGTAGAACGTGCAATAAAAGAAAGATTCTGCCCGTCTTTGCTGAAATAATTCACCTGTCCTTCCAAATCCTTCTTCTTGTTGTTGCCATAGCCTACCGTTGCATTCGTCAGCCACGTCTTGTTCAGTTCCTCTTTGGTTTGCAGGTCGAGCACATACTTCTTTTCCCCGGAACTAATGCCCGTAAACTCTTCCTCTTTTGATTTCTTGTCATACACCTTCAGCTTGCTAATCAAGTTTGCCGGCAAGTTTTCGAGTGCCGTCTTTTTATCTCCCGAGAAAAAAGACTCGCCGTTTACATTGATTTCGCTGATAGGCTGACCGTTGTAAGTCAACGAATTATCTTTCTTATTATACTCCAGTCCCGGCACACGCTTTACCAAATCTTCCAGATAAGCCCCTTCGGGAGTCTTATAGGCAGCAGCGTTGATAACGGTCGTATCCCCTTCCATCACCACTTCCTTCAGTTTCCCCGTAATCGTCACTTCATCAATCCGGATATCCTCATCCTTGAGCACCACCGTGCCGACATTCACCGATGCGGAATCCCCCAGCGCACGATACACCGACTGCATCCCCATAAAAGAAACCTTCATCAAATATTGCTTTTTCTTCTGCGACTGATAATTGAGAGTAAACCGACCATTTCGGTCGCTCGTCGCACCTTTCACAAACGAAGAGTCATTCTTCTCCAGGATAACGATGCTTGCAGAAGGCAAGAGCTGCTTCTTATTACCACCGGTTTCCATTGCCTGCACTTTTCCCCGAACAGTTCTCACCTGCTGGGCATATGAAACTGTATGCACAGAAAGCAGCAGTAAAAGTAATCCCACCAACTTACAAACATTCATATCATATAGTAGTTAAGTCCTAAATTCAATTTATTTCAAAAACCGGACAAAGTTAATAAAAGAGTCCCGAAATGTTATGATAAATCTGAAAAAAAGAATGGTAGCATCTCTATATTAAAAAAAGAACAGTCTGATATCTGTTTCTTACGGAAATTCCACTCATAAACAGAATAATATGCAAATATACGAAAGAATAAGAACAACAAAGAATCAGAAAGAAACAGATGTACGTCTAAAGCCATCAGGTATAATAAAAAAAAGAAGAAAACACAAACATACATCACATCAAACATACTATTCTACATACAATTTATCAAATATAAAACAACAACAAAGCAGAAGTAACCAGCATAAAAGAGCCTTATCCGACAGTCAAAACAGGCTCATTTTCATGCAACGAAACCTTCCTTTTAAGGCATCGCCCCGTTCCTTTAAAAGAAACACTGGTTTCCTTTAAAAGGAAACTCATCATACTCACCGACCAAGCAAACATTTATAATATTCAAAAACGTATGCTTATTCTTCCCATATACACTTTCAAGGAGATATTTCGCATATTCATGCAGAAGAGAATACAATTTTCTTCCTAAAATAGACTTTTATCTTTCAGTTATCTACAAGAAAATCTTAAAAACAGAACATTTTTCACTTTGTTACTATCTAAATATCTTTGACACATATTAAATTGAAATAAAAAAATCAGCAAACAAAAGACATTATATGTAAAAAATATGCCTATCTTTGTCGTCATGAATTTGGTTCTTCTATGCATTACATTCCTTGTGGATGTCACGATATAGAAGATTAAAAGGGAATACCGTGTGAATCGGTAACAGTATCCGCTGCTGTATTTTCCCGTACTGCTGTTGAAAAGCAGTACAGTTTGTAGTAATTTGTCACTGGGATTTTTTCACTGGGAAGGCACTACAAATAAAGGGAATAAGTCAGAAGACCTACCTTTTTCGATTGAATTTTACTCCTGCGGCATACGGGAAGCAGTTCGAAGTTTTATTCTCAACAACACATATCGTGTGCGGTTGAGAAGATTCCTTTCATGACTACACTTGCCGGAGATATCTGCCGCTCCATGTAAAATTCATTATCACTCTTGTTTATAACCCAATTAAAAAGAGACTTATGATGAATGAATTTTGGAGAACAATCGCTAAGTTACTAATGCTATGCTGCATCGCCGCTCTTGCTTCTTGCGGAAATGACCGCAATCTCGGAGAAGACGAAGGAGTTATCACTCCGGGCGGAGACGGAAAGAACCCACCTGTCATTACTTTCGACAATGGTACCGGTATTTATACTGTGAAAATACTAAAGGATATCACTATTACCCCTGTTGTGGATAACGCCACCGATCCCGTATATACATGGAAGGACGAGAAAGGCAAGATTGTCAGTACAGACGCCTCATTCACTTATTCATCGCCGGCAGACGGGGAAAAGTTCTTCACTTTCAGGGTAGACGCGAAAAACGGAAGTGCCCAGGAAGAACTCCGGATAGACGTTATGGACAAGATGATTCCGTCAGTATCGTTAATCCAGTATTATTCTACGTATGTAGGAGAAAGTGTTACTATCAAGTCAGCCGTAAACTTCACGGAAGGCAGCACCTATAAGTGGACGAATGAAGAAGGCGCTATCATAGGTGATAAAGAAGAGTACACATTCGTGGCGACACAAGAAGGCTCGTTTAATATAACTCTTACAGTAACGAATGAAGACGGCCCCGGGAAAGCAACAACGACCATACGGGTAGCACCCGAAAGAAAGCTCAATATTACTTTTGAGAACGAACGTCAAACTGTACCCGCAGGACGCGCCGCCTGTGTAGCTCCTATTATTACGGACAACACAGAGAATACCACTTACGCATGGGAAGTGAACGGAGAACCATACCTGAACGAAACAAAACCAACCTTTACTTTTACACCACCGGCAGCAGGAGAATACAAAGTGAAAGTAACGGGAACAGACGGCGATGTTTCAGCAGAGGCTGCACAAACCATAGAATGCCTGCAATCGGACGAAACAGCCCGTTACCGTGCTCCGCAAGCCGGAAGTTCGAGCAGCAAAGTAACGGTATATAATCTTCTGCCTGCACCCGGACAGTTCGTACAACAAATAAGCGGAAAGACGGAAGCAGAAGCATGCCGTTATGCCGAAACCCGGATGAACGAAGTAGACAATTATGTCTCATTGGGAGCATGGGGTGGATACATCGTTGTAGGGTTCGATCATAGCGTTTATAATGCCAGCGCTAGCGACAACAACCAATACGACTTCTCAATCATAGGCAATGCTTTCAACGGAAGTTCCGAGCCGGGGATAGTCTACGTGATGCAGGATGAAAACGGAAACGGACTGCCGGACGACACATGGTATGAACTGAAAGGCTGCGAAACAGGCAAATCTACCACTTGGCAGAATTATTCCGTCACCTACTACCGCCCCCCTACCTACAATATGCCCGTACAGTGGATAGACAACCGTGGCAATACAGGAACTACAGATTTGAGACCGGCTTTCCCCGGTTGGCTGAAGGGAGACTCTTATGAACTGCGCGGCACCCGGATTAAAGAAAGAACCTTCCTCAATAATAATGGAATCTGGAGTAACGAATCTTACGAGTGGGGATATGCCGACAACTACGGTGAAGACTTCCTCTCTGACGGAGATAACCACGATGCCAATGCCATAGGAAATGGTTTCAAGATAAAGAATGCCATATATCCTGACGGAACTCCTGTCAATCTGCGTTATATAGACTTTATAAAAGTACAGACAGGCGTCCAGTCTCAAGCGGGAGTTCTCGGTGAAGTATCTACCGAAGTTTACGGCTTCCGGGATATACAAATGGAAAAGGCTCCCGGACAACTCTAAACTTATTTTCAGTACACAATTTAAATAACAATAAAGAATTTGATTATGACAAAGAACAAAATTTGGAAAATGCTTCTGACGATATTTTTCGTCGGGTTCCTGACTGCGTGCGGTGACGACGATAACCCGATTACCGGCGTAGACAACAACCCGTTTACCGGCGTAGACAACAATATTCTTTCTTTCTCGCTGTCTCTTGGAGAAAACACGTGGCAAGCCGCCATAGTAGACGATAAAGTCATCCTGTCCGCCCCTCAGGGAACGGAGCTTAACGGTGCAACCGCACATTACACTATCAGCGAGCAGGCAAGTATCACCCCCGACCCGGCAGGCATCAGCGCATGGAACGAAGAACAGCAACTGACGGTGACTTCCTATAACGGGACTTCACGCACTTACAAATATACGGTTCGCCATACTGACGTTAGTGAAGCCGCCAGTTTCGTTTTAAATTCTCAAGCTGAAGTGGATGCGTTTGCCAAAAGTAACATTACTATTATAGAAGGTAGTATCTCCATCGCGACAGCTCAAAAAGCGGAAGACCCCGTCAAGAATCTGGACGGTCTGTCCGCACTGACAGAGGTACTGGACGATATCAATATCGGCGGATACTACCAAGGAGAAAACCTGAACGGTCTTGCCAATCTGAAAAAAGCAGGAAACCTGACTATCACTTCACGCAATACCGATAACGAAACACTAACAGACATCACCTTACCCTCATTAGTTTCTGTTCGCAAGAATCTTACAATTAGCGAAAGCAAGTACTATAAAAAGATAGCTTTTCCCCATTTGGAAACCGTAAGCGGAAACTTTACCGTTAACGCCTCGGCTATGGAGCAGTTTAATGTAAACTCCCTTAAGAGAGTAGATGGCGATAATGGCTTTACGATCATTGGAGGTGTCATGACTCAATTAGAGCTACCAGCATTGGAAGTAGTGAATAAATCTCTTTATATCAGAGGTGAGAAGAGTACGAATGAACTGCTGACAATCAATTTACCTCTGTTAACCACGTGTGCCTTACTTAGTATAGAGAATGCCGTTAAGCTGGAAAACCTGAAGATTCCGGTATTGAAGAATCTAACCACCGGACTTACTCTAAGCGGATGTAGTGTTTTTAGTGATGAAAGTCTCAAAAACACCCTCAACAATATTGAGAGCATCGCAGGAACATTGGCACTCAATGGCACCGGAGTTTTTGATTTAAACCTGCAAGGGAAAAAGGTGGGGAAAGTACAGATAGGAGCCGATGACTCAACCAAAGAATTTATCATAACGGGAGATGAGCCCTTCGGCAGTATTACTTTTACGTCGAAGAATATGAATCCACCCACACTGAAAGGATTTACGACTGTGGAAGATTATAATTTAGGAACCAATATAGAAAGCAATTTAATCATTAAAGATGTAAAACGTATCAATGGAAAGCTATGGGTATCATACCCTTCAATGGGAACAGCTACCAATATATTACATGATATTCATTTACCAACTTTGGAATATGTCGGAAACATTGATATAAGTTCTTTAGGAGTAGATGTTGTGTCAGACGAATTAGATGCACCCAATTTACAAACCATAGGAAGTGGTGGCATTTACTTAAATGTCCATAATGAACAACCCGATTTTTCATTCATTAAAATGAAAAATATTGAAAAGATTGAGGGACAATTGTATATTAAAGCCAGAAGCTCAAATAAATCTCAAATAAATAAGTTAGACATAAAAGAGATTTTCCCAAAACTGAAAGAATTAACCAATGTCTATATTTGGGGATTTCCTAAACTCTATGATTATAGCTCATTCAAAGAATTTATAGACAATGGCATGATAACTACATGGAAGGTTACATACTGTGGTTATAAACCGACTTTACAACAAATGAAAGATTCACCGACTGGTGATTTCACCAATAATTAATCATTAAATAATTCACAAAATGAAAAAGAAGTATCTTTTTTATGCAGCCTTTGCATTGACATTCGTGCTGGGCAGTTGTAGTGATGAAATGTTCGACAATGCCGGACAAGTAAATGAACCTTCTTCACAAAACACACGTGCAGTAGGCAATGCGAGTTGGACGAAAGCATACGTGTTATGCGAAGGTACCTGGAAACAGAATCCGCCATCTTTGCCAGGAAAGCTGATAACGTATGATAACAACTGGGTAGGAACTGACACATTAGAAGTCGGAGATACAGGCAATGATCTCATTCAATATGGTTCTAAATTATATTGTGCTGTCAGCGGCCATGACTTAACAGCTGACAATGGAGGGATCTGGGTACTCAATGCCGCCACAGGAGTACCATATACCACCACAATGAAACAATATGACGACCCAAAGAATGGACACAATGCTATGCCACGTCGTCTTGCTGCTTATGGAGGAGAAGTATACATCACGCTTTATTCAGGAGCTGTGATAGCTATTGATACTCTCGATTATGAAATAACAAAGTCTATAGAATTAGATGCCACTTATTCCGAAGGTATATGCATTGCTTATGATACTGTATATGTCTGCAATTCAGGTAATGCAGGAGACTTATATGCCGGACAAGGTACTAGTATCTCAAAGCTTCCACTTGACCTTAGGTCAGAAACACAGATTACCGTCCCCACCAATCCAAAATTGATAGCACAAGCTCCGAACGGAACTCTCTATTTCAATTCTTTGGGTAACTATACAACAGAGAAATCTGCATTGTATAAATTAGAAGGAGAAAGTTATTCTCTTCCCGCTGTAGCAAATCTAGTAGATGCATTTAAAATAGGCAATAACGCTATTTATACTACATACGTAGACTGGTATGACCCAAGCTATGAAATGCCAACTACTTTACAAAAAGTATCATTCAGTGGAGTTGCTACACCATTTACTACAGATATTCCTGATCTGATGCTTGGTTATAGCGTTTCTGTAAACCCATTTAACGGAGATGTCTGCTTCGGACAAAGCGGAGAAGATCTATATGTTTACGATTCTGACGGAGCACCTATACGCGTAGATACCCCTATAAAGACTGGCACAGGTAATCCTAATAGTGTAGTATTCGTTAAATAACTTTTCCAGTCAAAACTGAAAAGTTCCAATCAATCTCATTCACCTCTCTCCGAAACTTCTTCGCGAGGGAGGTGAATCTTCTTATTTTTTCCTACTTTTGTCTCCCGATAAAAAGAGATATATTGTTGATAAGTACAACCGCATGAAGATAAAGACTCAAATAATCATCCCCCTCTTTCTCCTATTCCTTGCCGTAGCATCGTGCATGGACTACGAACCACCCCTAAAAACGCCTACTTTAGTGCCGGACAACGTACTGTTCATCACCAATGAAGGAAACTTCCAGTATAGCAGCGCCAGCCTTTCCTTCTATGACATGAAGACAGAAAAAGTGGAAAATGACGCATTCTATCGTGCCAACGGAAGAAAACTGGGCGACGTGGCACAATCCATGACCATTTATGACGGAAAAGCATACATAGTCGTCAATAATTCGGGAGTAGTATTTGTGGTCAATCCGCAAACTCTTGAAATACTCGGTGGCATCAATAACCTGACTTCACCGAGATACGTACATTTCGTTAGCAGTACGAAAGCTTACATCACTGACTTGTACGCCCCCATCATCACCATATTCAACCCGGAAACCCTGCAAAAGACAGGGACTATCGACACCAAAGGACACAAATCGACGGAACAAATGGTGCAATACGGAAAGTATGTATTCACCAATTGCTGGTCTTACGACAATAAGATTCTAGTGATAGACACCGAAACAGACCAAGTGGTGGACGAAATACCCGTAGGCGTACAACCCACTTCGCTCGTTATTGATAAATATAACCAAATATGGACAATAACCGATGGCGGATACGAAGGCAGCCCGTATGGATACGAAGCACCGGCTCTCTACAAAATAGATGCCGCCACCCGGACAGCCACCCAATTCTATACTTTCGGGAAAGGGAAAAGAGCTTCGGAAGTAAATCTTAACGGCAAACGGGATACGCTTTATTTTATCAGTGAAGACATCTGGCGAATGGATGTCACCGACTCACGCGTTCCGGTACGCCCGTTCCTGAAGTCACCGGGCAGGAACAGTATCTTCTACGGACTGGCGATAGACCCTCACACCTCGGAAGTGTACGTTGCGGATGCCATAGACTACACACAACCCGGTGTTATCTACCGGTTTACTCCCGAAGCTGTGCCCGTAGACACCTTCAAGGTGGGCGTCATTCCCGGAGCATTTTGTTTCAACTATAACGAAAACTGACGTATGCTGAAAAGAATTAAAATAGGCATTGTAATTCTGCTAGGCAGTATCTTGTCCGTACAAGGACAGGATAATAGCGTGGCATGGCAATTGCGCATAGATACTGTGACCATTACGGGCAAGCGTCCGTTCCGTGACATCGGAACCACAAAAACCGTCCTCGACTCTCTCGTACTACGAGAAAGCATAACCAACAGTCTGGCGGACATTCTTTCACAAAGCACGTCTATCTTCATCAAAAGCTATGGACGGGGAACGATGGCGACCGCCTCTTTCCGGGGCAGCTCCCCTTCACATACGCAAGTGCTATGGAACGGCATGAACATCAATTCCCCCATGTTGGGACAGGTGGACTTCTCACTAATTCCGTCCTTTTTCATCGACGACATGAGCCTGTGGCACGGAGCAAGTTCCGTCAATGTGACCGGCAGCGGACTGGGTGGCGCCATCACGCTAGGTACAAAGCCGATGGATGAAAAAGGATTCGACCTCAAATTCATACAAGGCATCAGCAGCTACCGGACATTCGACGACTTCCTGCACTTCCGCTATGGTGGCGAGAAATGGCAAAGCTCCACCCGCCTCTACTTCGTCCATTCAAAGAATGACTTCAAGTACACCAATTACGAAAAAGCAGCTATCGGCGATGACGGCAGCTACAACGAGGAATATGAAAAAAGCAGGAACAAGAATTGCGAATATCAGGATTTCCACGCCCTGCAAGAGTTCTACTACGACCGCAAAGACGGCAATAAGTTTTCATTAGCGGCCTGGTTCATGAACTCTGACCGGGGAATACCAATGCTGACAACCGACCAGCACAAAGACAGAGAGTACAAAACCAGACAGGAAGAAACGACATTCCGTGCCGTAGGGGGATGGGACAAAACTGCCGAAAAGCTGAAAGCGTCCGGTAAACTGGGATATACCTATACACACATGCTATACACGTATAATGTACATGCAGAAGAAACGCCAGTCAATCAAATGCAGAACGCAAGCAGTTATGTTTATTCCGGCTTCCTGTCAGGAAACGTGGAATATATACCTACTGAAAAGTGGATGTTCGGAGCAACAGTGAACGGAGCATACCATTATGCCGACACATGGGAAGCGACACATGGAACGGGGTATTTTGAAGGCCGGCCGGAAGTCTCAGCCCTTGCCACCGCACGCTACCGGCCTTGTTCGCGCGTAGGATTGGCGTTTGACTTGCGGGAAACGTTCTACGATGACAAATTTACGCCGCCTATCCCCGCCGCTTTCCTCGACGTGACGCTTTGGCCACGTTACAGATTAATGCTCAAGGCATCTATCGCCCGCAACTACCGCTATCCCACGCTGAACGACCTTTACTTCCTGCCGGGAGGAAACCCGGACCTGCTGCCGGAGAAGGGATTCACTTACGACACGGGAATTGAATTTACAATCAAATCGGATGACCTCTTTTCACTGAAAGGCGAAGTGACGGCTTTCAATTCGCACATCGACAATTGGATTCTCTGGGTGCCACACCCGAAAGGTTACTGGACGCCGCGCAACGTGAAACAGGTACACAGCTACGGCTTCGAAGTGAAAGGAAAAGCCTCTCTGAAACTGGGTGACTGGACAATCTGGCTCGATGCCAACTGGAACCTCACCAAAGCAATCAACAATGGCGAGCCTGCCAACTCTGAAGACGTATCCGTCGGAAAGCAGCTTGTCTATATTCCCCAGTATTCGGCAGCCCTCATGGGACAAGTGAGTTGGAAGGATTTCTACTTTCTATACAAGTATAATTACTACAGCGAACGTTTTACGACTTCAAGCAACGAACTATATACCCAAAGGGATAAACTGAATTCTTACTACATGAACGATGTATCGCTGGAAAAACGGTTTCAATGGAAAAAGACGGCTCTGTCCGTGAAGTTTTCCGTTTTCAACTTGTTCAACGAAGAATATGTGTCTGTACTCAGCCGTCCGATGCCGGGAAGGAATTATAGTCTGACTATCGGGATTAACCCGCGCTGGGGGAAAAAGAAGTAAGATATAAACTATTGAAGTATCAAGTATTAAAATAATAGATGATTATGAAGATTAAATCTGCTTTTCCGGTTCTTTCACTGCTATGCCTCTTCTTTCTGGCAAGTTGCATATCCAACAAAAAGACATCTCTGGAAGCATTCAAACAGGACGTATATACTCCCGAATATGCTTCCGGATTCAAGATAGTGGGAGCAGACAACGCAGCCAGTACCCTGATACGTGTTTTCAACCCGTGGCAGGGAGCTGAAAATGTAGAAATGTCCTATTTCGTTTCACGCAACGGCGAACAGGCGCCTGCCGGATTTACCGGTCCCGTCATTCCTGCCGGAGCACAGCGTATCGTATGTATGTCTTCTTCCTACATTGCCATGCTCGACGCACTGGGACAGGTAGACCGTATTGTCGGAGTATCCGGCATTAATTATGTGTCGAATCCTTATGTCCTTTCACACAAAGATTCAATCAAGGATATGGGTCCCGAAATGAACTACGAACTATTGCTCGGATTGAAACCGGACGTCGTACTGCTGTATGGTATCGGAGACGCTCAGACCGCCGTGACGGACAAGTTGAAAGAGCTCGCTATTCCTTATATATATATGGGCGAATATCTGGAAGAATCGCCACTGGGCAAAGCGGAATGGCTGGTCGTGCTATCCGAACTGACGGACAGCCGGGAAAAGGGAATCGAAATATTCCGGGAAATACCGGAACGTTATCTGGCATTAAAAGCCCTCACGAAATCCTCGGAAGAACGTCCTACGGTAATGTTCAACACTCCCTGGAACGACAGTTGGGTAATGCCTTCCACGAAAAGTTATATGGCACAACTGGTTGCCGACGCCGGAGCCGACTATATCTACAAAGAAAATACTACCAACAGCTCCGCCCCTATCGGACTCGAAACAGCCTACGGGCTGATACAGAAAGCCGACTATTGGATTAACGTAGGCTCGGCTGCCACACTGGATGAATTGAAAACAATCAATCCCAAATTCAGCGACGCCAAAGCCGTACGCGAGAAAACCGTCTATAACAATAATTTGCGGCTGACTGCTACCGGCGGTAATGATTATTGGGAATCGGCAGTAGTACGCCCCGACGTTGTGTTGCGTGACCTGATTCATATTTTTCATCCCGAATTAGTATCCGATTCACCTTATTATTACCGCCATCTGGAATGAAACAATCCCGCAGACATACCGTTTTACTATTCAGCATATTAGGCATAGCAGCCATACTGCTGTTACTGGCAGATATGGCTACCGGAGACACGTATATCCCGATTTCCAAAATATGGGCGGTACTCACCGGGGGCGAATGTGACGAAATGACGCGTAACATTCTCCTTTCCATCCGTTTCATACGGGTAGTGGTCGCTTCGCTGATAGGCATAGCCCTTTCCGTAAGCGGATTACAGATGCAGACCGTTTTCCAGAATCCGTTGGCAGACCCTTATCTGCTGGGAGTAAGTTCCGGTGCGGGACTGGGAGTGGCTTTGTTCATCCTGGGCGCTCCGTTGCTCGGATGGTCGGACTTTCCTTTCCTGCAATCTATGGGTATCGTAGGCTCCGGTTGGATAGGAACTGCCGTTATCCTGCTGGGAGTAGCCATCATCAGCCGGAAAGTGAAAAATATTCTAGGTGTCCTGATTATGGGAGTAATGATTGGTTATGTGGCAGGTGCCATTATCCAGATATTGCAATATTTAAGCTCTGCCGAGCAACTAAAAATGTTCACACTATGGTCAATGGGCTCTCTCGGACATATCACTACCAATCAGTTATGGATCATGATACCGGTATTGCTGATAGGTCTGTTAATCTCGGTAGCTTGCATCAAACCGTTGAACCTATTGCTGCTGGGTGAAAGCTATGCCCGCACAATGGGAATGAACATCAAACGCTCCCGCACGCTTATCTTCCTCTCTACCGCCCTGCTGACAGGAACAGTCACAGCATTCTGCGGTCCGGTAGGTTTTATCGGACTGGCTGTGCCACACATCACGCGGCTGCTGTTCAATAATGCCGACCACCGATTATTAGTCCCCGGCACAATACTGACAGGGCTCATCAGTATGCTGCTCTGCGACATCATTGCAAAGAAATTCACATTGCCGGTCAATTGTATCACCGCCTTGCTGGGTGTTCCGGTCATCTTATGGGTAATAGCTAAAAACTTGCGTATAATAAAATGATTCAACTCAAGGAATTAACACTAGGATATGGCCAACGCGTATTGTTGGATAAGGTTTCTGCCCAAGTCTCCGGTGGACAACTCATCGCCTTACTGGGACGCAACGGAACCGGCAAAAGCACCCTTCTACGTGCCATAATGGGACTTGAAAAAACGCAGACAGGAGAGATCATCCTTCAAGGAGAGAACATCGCTTTGCTGAAACCGGAAAGGCTTGCCCGGAATATCAGTTTCGTAACTACCGACAAGGTGCGTATCGCCAACCTCCGTTGCGAAGATGTTGTCGCACTGGGACGTGCTCCATATACAAACTGGATAGGACAACTGCAAACGGAAGACAAAGAACGGGTAGCCGAAGCCATGCGGCTGGTAGGCATGACAGACTATGCAGAGAAGACAATGGATAAGATGTCCGACGGCGAATGTCAGCGCATCATGATAGCCCGCGCACTCGCACAAGATACTCCCGTCATTCTGCTTGACGAACCGACTGCTTTTCTGGATTTACCCAATCGCTACGAACTCTGCCTGCTTCTTAAAAGACTGGCACAGGAAAAAGGAAAATGTATCATCTTCTCTACACATGATTTGGATATCGCCTTGTCACTTTGCGACTTTATCATGCTGATAGACAATCCGCAATTATATAGTCTGCCTGCCCGGGAAATGGTAGCCAGCGGTCATATAGAAAGACTATTCAGAAATGAGTCTATCACATTCGATGCTCAGGAGATGAGGGTACGGATAAGATAAAAAGCTTGTCGGTTTCTTAGTGAACCAACAAGCTTTCATTAACTATTGAAAATAAATTTTATTACAGTCAACCAATTACAACATCCACACGTACTGTCTTTTCTACGCGTTTACCATTAGATATAGCAACGACTTTACACAGTGTGCTTCCTTCTACAGTTTTCGCAGCCACAGTAAGAATTCCTTTTTCATATGTGTAAGAGACAAGATCATTTTCCGCAAATTCAACTTCACGAATAATAGCTGTAGACATATTATCCGCATCTACAATCTTCTGATTCAAATCCACAGCTTTCGTTTCTCCCGGGATCAAACGAATCTGATTCACTAAGATTTCAGGTAAGTTGGCATCTTCAAAGAAAGGCATGGCCGGAAACCAATAATAATTTTCATCTCCTGCACCGGCATAACCGTCGGCACTACCATTATCACCTTTCACAACTATCACTTTATCAACATTACCATCAGCTTTAACAATATGTACCCAGTTAAAACTTCCGCTATTTCCCCAACCGCTTCTTTTTACTGTCAGTACTAAATTATCAGAGATAGGGTCTACCCGTACACCTGCGCCATAAAATGCCAATTGCTTATCTTCATCATCTTTGCCCAATACATAAAAACTTGTATTAGCAGTCCCACTGTCAATATCATACTTTATAACATTAGCTCCCTTCGTCCAATATAATACATTCTTCTGGGTACTTGCACAAAGACTTCCGGCATTCCATGAACCCCACGAAACAGAGATTGTCATATTGTCCGGATAAGCAATTTCTTCCTGCTCCAAAGTCTCCGGATTTATTTTAATCAGGTTGGCAGAAGTTGCAATCCATACATTACCGTCTTTACTACGAGCTAATGTACAAAAAGAACCATTCAGTGTTTGTTTGATTGTTCCCGTTTCAGGTTCTACAATATAGACTGAAGGCGCTGACAACACAAATACATACGAACCTGCATAGCACATCGACCCTATCTGTCCAGTGATTCCTTCAACAGGGTCGCCCAATGTAAGATTCTCAATGTCGAACTTACGGACACCGCCATTATAGCCAATATATCCCAGTTTGTCATTGATACCCAGAAATGAACGTCCATCTCCCCCCAAGTTAGTAAACACAGTCTTCTTTTTCAAAGTCTTAGCATCGGCAACCACCAAACGATTTCCCTGCTTAGAGACAAAATAAGCATTATCTCCCCATATAGTAGCAAACTGAGTAGTTGCTCCAAAAGTTTCATTTTCTCCATTTACTGCACGATAAGCGCGATAAACTATCGTACCGTCATTCTTAAAATAGTTAACAGTCCCATTGTCGTGTCCATACCAATCTTCATTTGCAACATAAAATCCATTTGAAGGCACTAAAGCGGAGGGAGTGTCATCCTCTAATATTTTACCTCCATTATTATCATTTTCATCAGAACATGAAACGAGACCGACACACAAGGCGACTACCAACCACACGAAATACTTTTTCATAAAATTCTCTTTTGATTATTTCAAGTTATAAAATCATTTATTTAACAAATGCAAATCTTCTACCCCACAGACTTCAGTGGATGTATCTCCAAACCACCCACAGGTCTGCCTGACACCTGTATATATTTTCACAAAATCAACTCCCGGCAAATCGACTTTATTTCCATCCGAATCTACCGCCCAATCAATATCAAATGTACTGCCTTCTTCTGTGTTCAAGACATTGTCGGCATATCCCCACTCATAGGCATAAAGCACCCAATAAGGATTCCCTTCACTATATTTTTCTCCTTCATTTACTCCATTATCAGGTAATAATGTTCCCTTAAAAGTCAGAGTTTCACTTTCAGTCCATTGTGGATAATAGAGTGCATCTGCATGATAACTGATTCGTTCTATATAACCACTCCCAGTGTAGTTATCTGTCCATCGGATATATTCTTTATCTGGTGTATTTTCGTCTGGTTTATAATAAGTTATCTCATACTTTTTTTTAGTGGTCGGTTTATAATATTCACTACCAGCCAACTCATACCACTCATCATCATCCGGTTTCCCATTCTTATTTTCATCGTAGGCCACCATTACTATCCCAGGTTCAGCACTTCCCCCTTTACCGGGAGGATTAGGATTGGGATTATCGTTTGCATAAAATGCATTACCCAATACACGGAAATCACGCTGACCGGATACATTCTCAATTGTATGGTCGAAACCGACAACAATATATCCCCCAAAGCTACCTAATGACACCATTCCCTTTTTATTATTTCCAATAGCATGGAGAGCTTTTTGATTCATTGCTTCCTGCGTATCTCCTTCTTTCCATACAGGAATTGAATTAGTAAACTGCCCCGGTGCCGGACAAAAATCCAATACTTTAGTCACATACGGAGAATATACATCCGGAGATTCATAATCCCTGTCATTACCGGAACAGGCAGTCAACGCCATTCCACCCATCATAGCCCATGAGAAGGCTACTAAAAGTTTCACATTCTTTCTTTTCATTTTATTCGTTTTAAACTCAATCTGATTCATTCAAATACAAAAAGATTACATGCTGATACAGCACGCAATATCATAGAAATAGCGACATAGCAATCTCTAACAGTTTTATACCTGATTTCTACTGGAAATAAATTGCATTTTTGGAACTTTACTCCCGGAAAGCCACAAAAATTCCATTTTGGCAGGTCTTCTGACTTACTCCATTCTCCTGACGCCCTTCCCGTCCCCCATTATAGAGACAGTGGATTGAGTATTGCAGGAAAACTGTAGCGGAGCTTACAGCAGCGGGTCTGTTCAAGATTTGCACCTGATTCCCTTTTCACCACTCCTTCCGTAGCATCGGAAGAGTGACACCAAAATTTCCGGGCACAAAGATATACAAAATAACATATGTATTAAATAAAACATAAACTAAATATTTGCTTTATCCATTATTTCGCTATATTCATCCCCTAATTGGCTTCAGATAGCCATCATATCAACCGTCTGAATTAAAAGGAAACCAAGTGAAAATTCCAGATAGTTCCGAAGCCGTGAAGTTCCATTCAACTTCTAGGTATTTAACTTTTGCCACTAACCGATTGCGATAGAAAAAGGTTGGGGAAGTACCAGGAAGTCAGAAGACCTGCCAACCATATCGTAATAACTGTTTTTACTCATCTGTGCCTAAAAATTCCCATTTCACCTTCCGTATCCTCTGCTATGGGCATACTCATTTCGATACGATACTGAATCTTTACAGAAATCGAATACATTTCCCCACTGGACATTTATTCTCAATCTTGCTATCCTCCCCACCATCTTTTCGCTATTTCTTCGATGAATAAAGGGTTTACGGATAAAGGACAACAACTTCACTTGTAAGCGATTTGTTTCAAAAAATGTTCCTTCTAATGAAACTATTCGTTTCTCGGTGTGGAACACTCCGTCTCAAGCAGTGAAACACTTCGTTTCACACCGAGAAACAAAGTGTTTCAAATGGTTATCCAGAATAACGACATCATATTCCCCTCGGGATGCCGAGAAGTTTATTAGCTTTTGCCGGCAGTGCGGGTGTTATAATACTTGTTGGGCATGCCCACCTTTCGCCTTTGACGTAGACCAATATCTTTCGCAACATGAACTGGCTCTAATTATCGGAACCAAAATCACTCCTTTATATCCGGATAAAATCACGGATAGCATTTCTTACGGCAACAGGCGGATGAAAACGGAACGTAAGCGGACGGATGATTTTTTATTGGAATCCAACTGACCAGGCAGAATTTACCAAATGGTAATTTTTATCTCCTTCCATACCTCTACCTTTGTACCCGCTTTAATAAAAAAAGATAGAAAGTTATGAAAGATAGTATAGATTTCGGCAGTATGGACATCTCCACGTTATTCCGTAAATTACTGATACCTACAGTCCTCGGAATGGTTTTCTCCGCTATATTCGTCATTACGGACGGGATATTTGTGGGAAAAGGGATTGGTAGTGACGCACTGGCAGCCGTCAATATCACAGCACCACTTTTTATGATTGCCGCCGGTGTCGGGTTGATGTTCGGAATCGGCGGCTCGGTAGTTGCTTCCATTCATTTATCGCAAGGCAAACGGAAGGCAGCAAGTATTAATATCACTCAGGCACTTGTTTTCTCCGCACTCATTATACTGATTATGTCGGCTTTGTGCTTCTACTTTGTGGAACCCTTGGGACGATTTCTCGGCAGTTCGGAAAAACTGCTGCCGCTTGTGATAAAATATATGTTATGGTATCTGCCTTTCCTTGTGTTTTACGAGTTATTGAGCACAGGTATGTTCTTTATCCGCCTGGACGGTTCGCCCAATTATGCCATGATGTGCAATGCCGTAGCAGCAATGCTCAATATCATATTAGACAATATTTTCATTTTCGAGTTTGGCTGGGGAATGATGGGAGCCGCCTTTGCCACCAGCTTGGGAACAGTAGTAGGGGGACTTATGACAGTGGTTTACCTTGCCCGGTTCTCCCGTACTATCAGTCTGTACCGCATCAAGTTAAGTCTAAAAAGTCTGATGCTGACATTGCGTAACGTCAGCTATATGATAAAGTTAGGAACTTCCGCTTTCATCAGCGAGGCATCTATCGCCTGTATGATGTTTCTGGGAAACTACGTTTTCATCCGTCATCTCGGAGAAGACGGAGTAGCCGCATTCAGCATTGCCTGCTACTTCTTCCCTATCATCTTCATGGTCTACAATGCCATTGCGCAATCCGCCCAACCGATTATCAGCTATAATTTCGGAGCCGGACAACCCGGACGTGTCAGGAAAGCTTTTCATCTTGCCCTTCGGACAGCTCTAATCTGCGGAATCAGCTTCCTCGTTATCACCGCTCTATGCCGCCAGGAAATTGTCGCATTATTCATCGACCGTAGCTATCCGGCATTTGATATCGCAGTGAACGGTATTCCTTATTTCAGCATCGGATTTATTTTCTTTGCAGCGAATATGATAGGAATCGGTTATTATCAAAGCATTGAACGGGGACAGAGGGCTACTATCATTACCCTTCTCCGAGGAATCGTCTTTATGCTAATCGGGTTCTTTACTCTACCACCGCTTCTTGGCGTGAAGGGCATTTGGCTCGCCGTTCCGCTAGCTGAGTTACTGACAACACTTTATATTATCGGAATTTATCTAAAAGATCGCTTCATTGTCCGCCAATGATGAGTATCTTTGCTGCATGGATGCATTCATTGAGAAACTTTGCGGCAAGTATAAAGTATCAGAAACCGATATACAGACTTTACTGGACTGTATGGAAGAAGTACATTTCAAAAAAAGGGAATTAATAGTCCGCGAAGGAACAAAGAACAACAACCTTTATTTCATAAGAACAGGAATCTGGCGGGCATATTACCATAAGGAAGGAGCAGATACTACTATCTGGTTTGCTTCAGACGGAGAAGCCGCTTTCTCCGTCTGGGGATATGTGGATAATGCCTATTCACTGATAAATATTGAAGCGATGTGCGACAGCATAGCTTATCGCATTTCCCGTACCGCTTTGAATCAGTTATTTTCTTCCTCTATCGGACTCGCCAATCTGGGACTTCGCCTCATGGATCATCAATTACTCTTACAAGAGAACTGGCTTATCAGTTCCGGAAGCCCGCGAGCCAAAGAGCGCTATCTCACTCTTATCAAAGAGACTCCGGAATTACTGCAATATGTCCCGCTGAAACATATCGCATCTTACTTGTGGATAACGCCACAATCGTTAAGCAGGATTCGGGCGGAAATAGCTTCTTCCGTCCAATAACCTTATGTTTTCCTATACCCTCAACATATCCTCCAACTCTTTTTTCTTGACCGGCTTTGTCACGAACGCATCGCATCCAGCCTTCATGGCCTCAACCCTGTCAGAATCGAAGGCATTAGCAGTTACCGCGATAATGGGAGTAGTCTTATCAAACGCCCGTATTTTCCGTGTGGCTTCAATGCCATTCATAACAGGCATTTTCATATCCATTAAAATGGCATCATAATGATGAGCAGCGGCTAATTCCACAGCCTCTTTCCCAGTAATGGCACGGGTTAGCTCTACATTTTTCAGAATGGCTTTTACCAACATAAAGTTGCTGTCGATGTCTTCGGCAACTAATATGGACTTCCGTCGAACCCCGTCTGCCTGTGGTACATCCGGCTTATTCATCAACAACCCTGAAATTTCGTCTGCGGGCTTTGCCTTCGTCTCTTCTTCAGTATCCGCTTCTTCAATCTCCGCTTCGCACGGAAACCAAGCCCAAAAGGTGCTGCCTTTTCCTTCGTCGCTATCCACACCGACCTTACCACCCTGCACATCGACAATAGCCTTACAGATAGCCAGTCCCAATCCCGTTCCTTGCGTAAAATCATCCAGTTTGGCGAAACGCTGGAACAATTTGCATTGCTTTTCTTTCGGAATGCCGCACCCTGTATCCTCCACAAATATCCTGACTCCTTCGTCGACATATTCGTATCCCATACGTATATATCCCTCTTGGGTATGCTTGATAGCATTGGTAATAAAGTTCGTTCCCACTTGTACCAAACGGTTCTTGTCCAGATTCACCCTGCAACTCTTATACGGATTATATCCGAGAAACTCGACTTCGGAGTTCGTGCATCGTTGCTTCAACGTTACATATGTCTCCTTGAATGTTTCCGACAAATCGAAAAGTTCCGGTTTCAATTCCATAAGCCCGGATTCTATCTTCGACAAATCCAGAATATCACCTATCAGCCTCAGCAACAGGTCATTATTATTATTGATAATGTTAATAAACTCTTGCCGAAGTTCCGGTTCTTCCGTCGTTTGAAGCAATCCCGAGAAGCCCACAATGGCGTTCAACGGAGTACGGATTTCGTGGCTCATATTCGCCAGGAAAGCAGATTTCAATTTGTCAGCCTGCCGTGCATCTTCCCTTTCCTGCTCCAGGAGCTTCTGATAGTTCATCTGTTCGGTGATATTCAGCCTGACGCCCAGATATTTTATCACCCTGCCGGTTGCATCCTTATCCATCGGCACGCCGCGCACGACACAATATTGCCAGTCCGAATCATATTTGGTCTTCATCTTCACAATGAAGCGGTATGTCTTTTCCTCTCCTTCAGCCATAATCCGTGTGGCCTCTTCCAACAAGTCCCATTCGGTTCCATCCTTTTGGAAATAGCTGTCATAAGTGCTTATCGAAATAGGGGCACCGTCTTTATAGTCGGCTATCGGGTCGTTATAAGAAGTAAATACCAGCGTCTTGCAATCAAATTCCCACATCGCCATACGGGCGGTCTGAATGGCAAAACGAAGTTTTTCGACGGTGTCATTCAACATTTTGTTGTTATGCACCTCTTTGGTAATATCTTTCTGAGTCCCCAGTATGGCGACGTCCTCCCCCTCTTCCCTCCGCACTATCATACGACTTTCATAATAATGGTAAGTGCCGTCTTCGTGCATATAACGGAATATCGCTTCCGCTGTATCTTTCTCTCCCCCCAAGAGAGTTTCAAACAGTCCCTTTTGTATAGCATGGTCGTCCGGATGAAGTATTTGCAGGTTTTCTTCCATACTAAGCCCTTTTCCGGCAAGCGCATTTCCACGCAGAGTCTTGATTTCCTGTGTTTCCGGCTGATATATCCAGGCGGCAATATCACCTGCCTCCATAGCCAAATCCAGTCTTGTCTCCTGTTCCCTCATCATCTTCTCATGCTTTCTGTTTTCAAGCAAGAGGGCATTAAGTTTCTCATTTTCTTCTTTGAGCAGTTTCTCACCTCTCTTCACCCTTTTCTTATAGACACTGACAAAAATAAAAAGCAACACAGCCGTCAGCAGAAGCGCGCCCAAAAGAGAGTAGAGCCACAACGGGATAGTGAATACCGGCTTCTCACCCAGCCATTTCATATATATCCGGTCATACACACCAGCCTTCTTTAACTTGAGAACCGCTGCGTCAATCTGTTCGAGTAACCGGTAATCAGTACTGGCAAAACAATATTCCCGAAGAGGCCAACCGGAATCGACAATAATCAAATTGGTCAATCCATCTTTATATATAAGGCCTTGTGCCATATTGCCGGGACAAACCGCTGCGTCTCCTTCGCCCTGCGACAATCGGTTCAAGCCTTCCATCATATTATCCACAACAATAAGACCGGATTCATAACCCATTTCTACCAACTTTCTGTGCGGTAAAGAATATCTCTGGACAATAATGCTTTTCTTCGACAACTCCCTTGCACTCCGGACAGGAGCATTTTTCCGGCATACTATAATATAATCCACGTAGCTATGGGCTTTACTTAGATAAAAACGCTTGTCCGGAGTTTCCAATTTCGCTACCCCTGTAATCAAGTCGACTTCCCCGTTTTCAAATTGCCGAAGAGCTTCCGTCCAGTCTTCCAACTGCAAATCATAAGGTAATCCCAGTTCTTTCATCACAGCTCTCATCAAATCGATATTAAAGCCGTCAGGTTCGCCTTTGTCATTGATAAATTCATAGGGCGGAAAAGCTTCATCGCCACGGATTATTATCTTTCGGGGTTCTTCTGCCAAGGCTTGCATGGTGACATGCAGAAGAATCAGTAGTGTGATGTATATTCGTGTTTTCATGTAAAATGTAGATTTATATACTTCTTATATATTATACTTGTTTGTATCTGTTTGATGTCCACAATTCTCACAAAGTGAATTGTAGCCATTAAAAATACTTATTTTCTCATACAAAATCTCTCATTTTAACTGAATTAACATTCAAATTATGAGAATAGCCACTATTTTCATTCAAAAGGTCATTACTCGGAATAGTTAGAAAGGATTTTATCCAAACTTTCATCGACTACTCCCAGCATTTGGAGTTTGGACAACAACCGGTAGTATGAAGTTTTTCCGACGCCTTCTATCCCTAATATACTTTTCCATCCCCCTAGCGATACTACTTCAAACAACTCCTTTACTGTCCGTATCTCTTTATTATGCAAGACATTAGCCAATCGGGTATCAGCTACTTTCCGAATTGATAAATTAAGTATCTCTTCATCCTGTTCCAAGTTTACTTTCTTCCTGTCTTCGACCAATGACAGGAAACGGGCATCTATGGCACGTTTCCGATAGGTAGCCAGCATGTTCTTCCTCAGTTTCAATCCTTTAAGGTGAGAATTATAAATCTGCAATGCGCGGTCGTAGGTGATTCGATGTCGGCAGGCGACTTTCTCTATGGGTTCTCCTATAGAAATGGAATAGAAAATATCACGACCTTCGGGATGAATTATTAATTGAGCCAGTTCGCGGATAATGATTGCATACAAAGGTTTGCACGCTTTCTGAGTCCTTAGGACATAAAGCAAATCATCATATTTAGACAGGATAAAATCGCGCTCCAACTTCTTTTCTTCTACTATCTTAGACAGGTAATCCATTTCCAATCCTACCCTTTTGTGAGCTTCCAGATAAGCAGCCAGACTTTCATCATCCAGGAAAAGTTGTTCTCCGATTCGGGAACTTGTGATATATCCAAGATTCGCCCAACTTTTAAGAGTCGATTCCTGAACGCCATGTCTCTCGGACATTTGTTTTGTTGTGAGCCAGTGTGACATAAAAAAACGGAACTAAGTTAGTAATTAACTTGTTCCGTACCTTTTTATTATAAAAAGAGTACGGAGCTATCTAATCCCGCCAACAGAAAGGTTGTAGCGAACACCCTATACGTACGGGACAGACAGCCCGTACCCTATGAGAAGTCATAGAAGCACAGGCGTCTTCCCGGCACGTATAAAAAAAATCGCTACATTTTTCTGTTAGCCGAGGAAACGCACAATCGCATACCATAAAGCGGCATGCTACGTTCCAATGACAAAGGTACAAATACTTTTCGGAAAATAACAAGAGAGAGTTATAAATGTTTAGGAAAGA
>PPYF01188231.1_pt1 | contig 27656 bp, 22 predicted proteins | sample 1559871 | NCBI WGS metagenome assembly PPYF01 (sample SAMN08240021, study PRJNA423297) | Human gut metagenome, whole genome shotgun sequencing project.
AAACAGTACGAGAAAACATGGCGGATAGATGCTATTCCGTGGTCGGAAAGCAACCCTGATGCATTCGCTGGTCTACATAATCAAGGAAATCGTATCCTTATCATATTTGATGAGGCATCTTCTATAGCAGATATTATTTGGGAAGTTGCAGAGGGTGCTTTAACTGATAAGGAAACTGAGATTATATGGTGTGCATTTGGAAACCCTACTAAAAATAGTGGACGTTTTAGAGAATGTTTTAGAAAGTATCGCAATTACTGGCACACAGAACAAATTGACAGTCGAACTGTTAAAGTTTCAAACAAAGTTTTGTTAAATGAATGGGTCGAACTCTACGGAGAAGATAGCGATTTTGTGAAAATTCGTGTTAGGGGTGTTTTCCCTAGTGCATCGGATACACAATTTATATCCGCATCAATTGTAGATGAAGCACAAAAGCGAATGTACAGAGTTGGTGAGTTTAACAATTTACCTGTAATCATCGGTGTAGACCCTGCATGGACTGGTGGCGATACATTAGAAATAGTGATGCGTAACGGATATTCCATGAAGTGTTTGGCAACTATTGAAAAGAATGACGATGATATGCGTATGGCTAACCTTATAGCACAATTTGAAGATGAATACAAAGCTGATGCGGTATTCATTGACCAAGGGTACGGAACTGGTATTTATAGTATCGGTAAGTCAATGGGTAGAAAATGGCGATTAGTTGCCTTTGGCGGTAAAGCACCTAATGATATGTATCTCAACATGAGAGCCTACATATGGGGTGAAATGAAAGAATGGCTAAAAGAGGGCGGTTCAATTCCTAATGAACAGGGCTTGTACGATGATTTGGTAGGCCCAGAAGCGATCATTGATAAGAATGGCCGTATCCAACTCGAAAGCAAGAAAGACATGAAAGAACGTGGCTTACCATCGCCAAACAAAGGCGATGCATTAGCCTTGACCTTTGCATTTAGGGTCACTAAAAAAGTAAATGGCAATCACAGAAGAGTAGCGAATACAGAGTACAAACCATTTGGGTAAAGGGGGAATGTGAATGTGTATGAAAGCTAAAACACCAGATATTAAACAACCAGCATCATCGCCTACACCAGTTGCACAAACTGATGATATGGCACAAAAAAGAGATGAACAATGGTTCACAGACAAGAAGCGCAAGAAAACTGGTTATGATAGTACAATCTTGGCTAGCGCTTTAAGTCAAGCAACAGGCAAAACAACATTAGGCGGTTAATATGAGTACTATCTTATCAAGCCTTGCTAGGCAACCTACAGAAAAGCCTGTAACTAAACCAAAAGACTACAAAAAAATAAAAGCTAAATTCAATCAGATGTTCACCAATCGTCAAAAATACGTTGAGAAATGGAAGATGATTAGAGATTATCAGTTGCCATTCCTTGGGGTGTTCGATGGCGAACAAGACCAATCAAAGTTGTATACCGATAAAATCCTTACTGGTATTGCATGGGAAAGTTGTCAAATATTTGCTAGTGGTGTAATGAGTGGAATGACACCACCTAGCCGTAAATGGTTTAAGCTAACCATGGAAAATACGGATATGGCGGCTAATAGTGAAGTAGCAAAAGTATTAGATGAGCGTGAAGAAATATTGTATGCAGTATTTGCAAAATCCAATTTCTACAATGTGGTTCACCAAGTCTATATGGAGTTGCCATTCGGACAAGCACCGATGTCAATCATGCCTGATGGTAAAGTTGGTGTGCGTTTCACATCGTATCCAATCGGTACTTACGCATTAGAATGTAATGCTAATGGTGAGGTTAACACATTTGGGCGAAAGTATAACATGACTTGCGACCAACTCGTGGAAGAGTTTGGATATGATAATTGTACCGAAAGGATTAAAAACGCATACGATGACGGCAAGGGTAATGCATCTACATATACTGTTTGTTGGTTAGTGTGCGAAAACAAAGACCGTAACGGAAAACTTGGTAATAAGAACATGCCTTACTCCTCTATTTACTGGGTTGAGGGGAGTAGGGATGATGAAATCTTGCGACATAGTGGCTATGAAGAATGGCCTATCCCGATTGCACGGCACACTACACATGATCTAAATGGCTATGGCAAAGGTAGTGCATGGTTCGCACAATCTGATGCGATGATGTTGCAGAAATTGGAACTAGACAGACTAACCGCTATTGAGTTAGGTGTGAAACCACCAATGGCCGTAACATCCGATGTAATTGGTAGTGTATCACTATTTCCTGGCGGTATAACCGAAGTCGATACAGGCGGTAAGGTTGAGCCTATCTTTAATGTAGGTATCAATCTTGATTGGATAATGCAACAAATCATTGAAGTTAAAGACAGTATCAAACGTGCATACAGTGCTGACTTATTCCTTATGCTAGACAACATGGACAACGGACAAATGACGGCAAGGGAAGTCATGGAGCGTACGCAAGAGAAATTGCAACAATTAGGACCTGTAGTTGAACGGCTACTATCTGAATTTCTTAATCCGATTATCGAACGCACCTATGCGATACTAGATCGTGCTGGTGTGTTTCCGCCAATTGATGAAGCATTAGCGGAAGAGTTAAACGGCCAAGATGTGAAGATAGAGTATATTTCACCATTGGCACAGGCACAGAAAGTATCATCTTTAACTTCTATAGAGCAGTATTTCGCATTCTTAATGTCATTGGCACAGGGCAATCCTAACATTCTACAAAAATTCAATTTTGAAGAAGCGGCGGATTATTATGGTGTAAACCTCGGTGTACCTGCAAAAGTAATTGTATCGAATGACGAATATCAAGCTAAGATGCAAGAGCAACAACAGGCACAACAAGAACAAGAGGAACAAGCACAAATGATGCAAGCAGCACAATTAGCACCTCAAATGGCTAGTGCGGCGAAACAAGCAACCGATGCAGCAAATGATGGAAACCCTGTAATGCAACAGTTAATGGGAATGGGGTACTAGATGAAACAGAAAAGAGATTATATGCGAGAGCGTGATGTTGAAGCGCTGAACCACGTACTGAGTGATGAACTTGGTAGGTGGTTTTTTTATCGCATATTAGACCGAGCAAAACTGAATAGCCAATCATTCACAGGCAACAGTACAACATTCTTTAACGAGGGAATGAGGGCTGTTGCTATTTTGTTACAAAACGATTTGGGAAAGATTGGCGATGGTATAGAGGGTGTTAAGAAATACCACCTAGCACAATTAGAAAATATTCAGATGCAAAAATATTTCAAGAATTTAGAACAAAGTGAATTAGAGAAAGGTGAATAACCATGGATGACAACTTACAACAAGGCACAAACAATAACACGGATAGTGCAAATGGTGGTACACCACAGGACACGAACACACAAGACCAACAAAGTACGATTTTAGGCGGTGGCGGTGATACTAACACCGACCAACCTGCAGAACCTACTGTGTATGATTTCTCAACTGCATTTGAGGGTGGCGAAGTAGACCAAACCATCGCAGATGAGTTTTCCAAAATGCTAAATGGTGTAGGTGCTACGCAAGAGCAAGCATTAGAGATGGCTAAGTTTGGTAATCAATATGCAACCAATCTTGTAACGGCCTATGAAAACCAAAAGCAAGAAGCGCTCAATGCACAATACAAAGGTTACGCAGATAACGCTCGTGAGGTATTAGGGAGCAAATTCGATACTACTGTTAGCCAAGCGGCCGCAGGTGTTGAAGCGGTAGAAAAGACAATTCCTAATATCCGTGAAATCCTAGCTGAAAATGGCTTGGGTAATCGTGTAGAAGTAATTCAACTATTCGCACATATCGCTGGTATGGCAAGTGAAGATAGTAACGCAGGGAACAACAGACCTGCAAATAATCAATCTGACGAAGCTATTAGACGGAATATGTATCCGTCCATGTTTAAAGATTAAAGGAGATTAATTAATGGCTACAATTGGAACTAACAATCCTACATTATTGGATTTACAAACTCGTATGGATCCAAATGGTAAAATTGCACAAATCATTGAGCAATTGAACCAAACAAACGAAATCATTCAAGATATGACAATGATTGAATGTAATGATGGCACATCTAACAAAACAACTGTACGTACTGGATTACCATCCACTACATGGCGCATGTTGTATGGCGGTGTACAACCATCTAAATCCACTACCAAACAAATCATTGATACTTGTGGTATGTTGGAATCATATTCCGAAGTGGATAAAGACTTGGTTAAACTTTCCAATGACCCTGTAGCGTTCCGTGCAACAGAAGATAGTGCATTTGTTGAAAGCATGGGCCAAGAAATCGCACGCACACTTTTCTATGGTGATGAAACTACACCAGAAAAATTCATTGGCTTATCCGCACGTTTCAATACATTGGATATTAAAAAAGCTGATTGTGCTAAAAACATTATTGATGCAGGCGGTACTGCTAACCTTGCCTCTATGTGGCTTGTGGGTTGGGGTCCACTTACTGTACATGGTATTTATCCACGTGGCAGTCAAGGTGGTTTAGAACAAGAAGATTTGGGCGAAGTAACAGTAACTAAAGCTGATGGTTCTATGTTCCAAGGTTATCGTACTCATTTTAAACAAAACATTGGTTTATCCGTGCGTGATTGGAGATATGTAGTACGTATCGCTAATATCGATATGAAATCTATCAAAGAAGATATTTCCGCAGGCCCTAACTTGATTAACTTGATGATCCGTGCAGAAGAAAAAATGCAATCTCTCACAGGATGTCGTCCAGTATGGTACATGAACCAAGAATTGCGTACATTCTTACGATTGCAAAAGAATAAAGTACATGGTTCTACTATCACAGAAGATATGGAAATGGGTAAAATGGTTACTCGTGCAAATGGTATTCCTGTTCGCAAAATTGATGCATTGCTTTCCACCGAAGCACGTGTTACTGCATAGTAGAGAGGAGAAAATACATGATTATCGATACTTTAAATACATTCCATTGGAAACGTGAATTATCTGGCAATGTCAGCTCCGATGTTATGATTACTAGCGGTGATGCTGACCCTAACTTGTGGTTAGTTGTTCGTGTAGACAAAGCATTAACTGGTACTGCATTGATTAACGTATATACATCTGATACAGAAAACATTGCTAACCCTGTATTGTTGCATGGTATTACATTACCAGCCAATGCACCAGCTGGGTACGAATATAAAGTGCGCTTGGCAAATGGTGTTAAACGTTATACACGTGCTAATGTCAACAATGCAACGGCTGGCACAATTTCTGTATTCTTAACTAGCGGTATCACTAGCAAATAGGGGGTAACATGGAATACATTGCAAAAGTAACTTTGTATCACAATACAAAGGGTTTAATTGAAGAAGGACAAACAGTAGAACTTACAAAAGAAGAAGTAGCTGAATACGATAAGGATTACTTCAATGATTTGTTTGAAGCTGTAGGAGCAGAAGAAACCGAAGATGGCGAAGAAAAGCCAAAGACTAAATCTAAAGGCAAGAAATCGGAAGAAACTGCTGAATAACAGAATGAGGGGTGCGTATGCATCCCTCTTTTTTAATACAAGGGGGCAATATGACACCTACTGATATTTGCAACATGGCTTTGTCATTAATCAATGGCGGTAGGATATACGGCCTTGATGAAGAAACAGAAACGGCTAGACAATGTAGATTGCACTATGATGCGACACGCAAAATGCTACTATCTCAATACGAATGGAATTTTGCACGTAAGCGTGAAGAGTGTGTGTTATCTGAGCATAAACTAGCTGGCTATGAATTTGTGTATGCGTATCCTGAAAAGTGCTTACGTATTTTAGGGGTTATTCCTAAAGGTGAACGATTTAGAGCGGATAGGCAAAAAGAATATGATGTATTTACCTTTGACGATAACACAAAATATATCGCGAGTGATGTACCGCTTGCGTACATTGACTACGTGTACGATGTGCAAGATATAGATGTATTCAGTCCTGTATTCGTACAGGCCTTGAAATCTAAAATGGGCGCAGAATTAGCCATGCCATTGACTGGTAATAGTGGTTTATTCGACCAATGCTACAAACTCTATCAAGCAGCAACGCAAGAAGCCAAGAGTTTGAGCGCTAAAGAACGTAGGCAAGATATGCCATATATTTCTAATTACGTAAAAGCAAGGAGTTGGTAATCATGAAACCAATGTATATATCACAACTTGCATTTACAACTGGTGAGATTTCGCCTGATGTATCTAGGCGCTTTGACTTAGATCAGTTTAAAAGTGCGTTGCTATTAGCAGAAAATGCAGTAATCAGACCTTATGGCGCAGTAGCTAGACGGCAAGGTTCGGAATATATAGGGCAAGTCAAAAACAAGGATAAATCTACACGGCTATTTGAATTTACGGCCGAGAAAAACAAATCATTTTTGCTTGAAATCGGTGAGCAGTATATCCGAGTGTGGCGGAATGGTATCTATACAGGTATAGAACTAGAAACACCATTTGAAAGCGATGTAGTCGATAAATTGAACTGCATCCAAAGTGGTGATGTAATGTTTATTTGTAGTGGTAAATACCCTGTTAAAACGCTATCACGATATAGTGATACTGACTGGCGATTTGATACATACAAGTTATCAGAGCAACCATACGGCGAAGTCAACATTGACAAAGAAAGTACTGTAATCTTAAATGGCGATACATTAACCGCCACAAAAGATATATTCAACGCTGATATGGTTCATTCTGTAATGCAGATTGAACATTACATAAAATCTATTGCAACTAGCAGTATAGGTGAAGTAATACAACGCAGTGAATATGTTACACGTGAAAGACACGGCGGATATAGTAGACTTGTTGGTGAGGATTACAATAATATCAATTACGATGTAGAACAATTCAGTAGTGATGAGGATTTATCATGGAAATTCACATCACATGGCACTTGGAATGGCACTGTTAAAATCCAAATCAGCAATGACAACGGCACTACATGGAAAGATTACAGGGTATATACATCCAACAATGACTACAACGTAACCGACACAGGCAAGGTTACACCTAGTGCTAAATTGAAAGTTGTATCTGATTTAAAAGGCGGTAGCGTTAATGTAGACTTATCATTCTTGCCACATTCTAATTATGGCGTAGTTGAAATTAAAGAATTTGTTGATAGTAAGCACGTTAAAGTAAATATATTGAATAGCGTTGTAGATAACGAAGCCACCTCTAAATTCAGATTTGGACAATGGGGAAAAGGCCTTGGTTATCCTCGTGTATGCACGTTTTACCAAGATAGGTTTATCCTAGCATCTAGCTTTCAATATCCTAACTACATATGGTTTAGTCGCACAGGTGATTATTCAAACTTTGGTGTAGAAAAGGTAGGCGGTACGATTACAGATGATAGTGCAATCACACTACCAGTAATTAACCGCAAAATGTATGACATTCGACACTTGATACCTGCTAATGACTTATTGATTTTGACAAGTGGCAACGAATGGATAATTGATGGTTCTAAAACTATCACACCGACTAACTGCAATCTACGCACACAAACCCAACGTGGTGCATCTGAATGTGAGCCACAATATATAGGGAATAGATGCGTGTATGTGCAAGCTAGAGGGTGCGTAGTGCGTGATTTAGGTTACTCGTACGAAAGCGATAACTACACAGGGGCTGACTTAACTCTATTCGTTAAGCATCTGACAAAGTATCGTAACTTTATCACAAGTGCTTATGCACAAGATCCAGATAGTATTGTTTACTACGTAACAGATGATGGCAATATCGATTGTCTAACTTACATTCCTGAGCAAAAGGTGTATGCATGGTCGCACTTCACCACAAAAGGCAAATACAAATACGCTGAGAGTGTAGCTGAGGGCGAGCAAGATAGTTTGTATGTAATTGTTGAGCGTGATTTCAAAAGCGGTACAGTGATGTGCATAGAACGATTTGAGCCAATGTACAATGCGGATAATAACAACGTGTATATGGATTGTTATATCCGACAAACTAGCACAGAGAATATCAACACTATCACAGTACCTCATCTAATTGGTGAGGATGTGCAAATCGTTGTAAATGGTAGGGAACGGCCAATTAAGGAAGTACCGCCTACGGCGATTATTAATATCGATGGTGAGGCACAAAGCGTAGCCGTTGGTATTAACTACACTACACGATTACGTATTCCAAGTATTGAAATGCAAATACAAGATGGAACATTACAAGGCCGACAATTAACGATGAGTAGATTATCGATGAACATCTTAAATTCATTCGGTGGCAAAATCGGAAGAAACTTCAACCATATGGATGATATTTCTCTACCGCCACTCAAATTATATAGTGGTGATAAGGTATGCATATTGCCAAAATTCGATGGAGTATACTCAACCGATGCATCTGTATGCATTTTGCACGAAAAACCTTATCCATTTAACCTTTTAAGCGTTACAAGAGAGATAGAAATAGGCGGTGGTTTTCCAAATGTTACAGGACTTTGACATTTGCCCTGTAAGGCACACTTCATTAATTCATTACTTATATATCAACTTACGAGCCATAGACACCTTAGAGGTCAATATAGCGAACCAAAATTTTCCGAATTATGGAAAAAATGATTTTGTAAGGGATATATGTAGTGATGATTATGAAAACCACATTGTAATTGAGAATAATGTACCAATAGCCGTATATGGTATTTCAAAAAAGCCAATCAACGGAATGCACTGTATTTATTTCCTAGGGAATAAGATACTAGATACTAATTTGAAATTACAAAAGGAATTTCTAAAACGAAGTAACGCAATCATAAAAGAGTGGTTATCCACTCATGAATGTTTATTCAATTTCATACATAAGAAAAATAACCGCTCGAAGCGATGGCTTACATCACTAGGGGCGGTTATTCATTCTGATATTACACACAACGGAATGGAACTATTTACATTGAGAAAGGGGGATGCGAATGTGTAATCCTATTGCATTGATGGCAGGTCAAATGGTTACTCAATTATGGGGGCAACACCAACAAACAAAAGCACAAACTGCAATGTACAATGCGCAAGCACAAGCAGCGGAAGCTAATGCACGTATATCTGATAGGAAACAACAGGATATTGCCAATCAAGCATTACAAGAGCGTGATAAGATGGACAATAAAATGCGGTTGATTGCAGGTCAGAATACGGCAGAGGCAGGCGCTACAGGGTTATCCATGAGTGGTACACCATTACAATTAATGGCTAGTAGCTACGATGAATACAACAAGGATATTAACAATTGGGAAACCAACAAGAATAACAGTATCTACAATGAATATCTTAATGGGGTTAATTATCGCAATGAAGCTAGTAGTGCAAGAGCAGCTGCATCCAATGCTAAAACGCAAGGGCGATTGCAAATGCTCGGTACTATCTTGAGTGGTGCATCTAGTATCTATGGGATGAAACAACAATATACTGGTGGTAAATACAAAACTCAATATGGCGGTGATGTAAATGGTGTAACAGAAAGACCAGTTAAAACAGTTAAGAAAGTTTGGACTTTTAACGGCAGGTAACTATGAAATTAGTTAATTATGAACAAAATGAAAGATTAAATACAGTTAATGGTGAGTTTAGACCAACGATCAATGCAGAAGCATATGGTGTTAACCAAAACGGAATTAACACATTTGCAAAAGCATTGGATGATGCATCTAAAACTTGGCTTGAAATCGACAAACAGAAAGATTATATCAATGCTACAAATGCTATTAACGAATTTAATCAAAAAGTAACTGAATTAAAATTTGATAAAGATAAAGGGTTAATGTACCAAAAAGGTATGAATGCGCAAGGGATACTACCTACATACCTTGAGAGTACACAAAAATTCCAAAGCGAACTTGCTGCTAAATATAACTTACGTACAACTGATGCGGTAAACGCTTTCAATAAAGCGGTTGAAACATCAAAAACAAACGATTTAGATGGTATATCTAGGTACATGAGAGGTCAGTACGAGGATGCATTAAGCACTGTTACACAAAATCAAATCAATAACTTGAATAACAATCTGTTACAAACGAATGATGTTAATCAACAAATGAAAACATTAACATTAACAGGCGATTTAATAGAAGCAACTGGTAAGCAATTAGGGCTTGATGATGAACAAATAGCATCTAAAAAACAACAAAACTATGATCTTAATGCTAAAACCTTATTAGATAAAACTGTTGCTGATAATAATTCAGAAACATTGGATAAGCAGTTGACTGCATTAACTGGGCTTGCTAGTGAGAATGTATTAACACCATACAGGAAAATGTACCAACAAATGGGTATAAACAAAATCGCTAACAATGAAAATGATTTCGGTGCAATCCGATTGGCTGCAGGCGATGATGTAAATCGTGGTATGGACATTATTGGTTCACGCATACGTTCGCAAATGGAAGCCAAAAACAAGGAAGCCATGCAGTCAGGTATTGGTGCTAATCAACATTTATGGAAGTTAGCACAATATGCACATAATAAGTATGGTATCAATACAGAAATTGCATATAGGCAGTTATATGCAGAGGGTACAGATGGTGGCGAACTTAGTAGATTAGCAAGAGAAAATCATAACTACGCAGGATTAACTCAATCAGAGCCTAATGGGGAAGATAACAAACAACCAGATGGAACGAATTATTACAAAATGTATAATTCCGATGAAGAGTTTGTGGATGATTGGATTGAACATTATATTAAACCGAATGGCGCAGTCAACGCACAGAGCATAGATGAATACGCTGATAAGTTAAAAGCAGGTGGATATTATGGCGCAGATGCAGGCCATTATAAAGAATTAATGCGCAATGCACCTATGACTAAAGGCGGTCAACCTGTTTATTCGGAAGATCAGATTGAAAAGGCTGTTAAACAAGGCCGTGAAAATTATAAAGGTTGGCTGACAATGCAAATGAACATCGAAGCCAAGCAAGCTAAAGATAGAATTACTGCAGCTGAAATTGTATATAACCAATTAATAGCAAAAGGCGATTATGTAGGTGCATCATCTTACGCACACGCACAAGCAGCAGGTGCACAGACCGATATGGAAAAGGAAGCGTGGAGCGGTACAGAAGCATCAATGCGACCTAAACTTGATTCTATGTATGAAAAAGGCCTTAAACTGAATGCAAAACAAAAGTTTGAGTTGAAAAAATATGCTGAAACTCATACATACGAAGAAACACTAGCACACGCACAGAGAGTGTACCCTGATAAAGTTGTTGATGATAGTTTTGATGGAGTGTTACTCGAAGCAAACGATAACCGATTAAAGGCCAACAAAATTGATTTAACACCTTATGATAGCGAAATACAAAGTGCGTTGCCTGCTGACAAATCATTGCGTTCAAGTTTTGAATATGGTGTTAAACAAGAGATGTTAAGCCGTAAAGCTGACTTTGAAAGCAAACACGGCAGAGCGCCTACAGAAGCAGAAATGCATGATATATTTGAGGGCGCATTGGCAACACAAACATTACGAAGTACGGAAAAACCATATTTCGGTGATGGTGATGATTATAGCGCACCTATTAGCGCAGCAAGCAATAGAGCGATGGGTATTGTGCATGTTGAACCTGTTGGCAACCACTATGTGCGTGTAACATATCAAGATGGCTCAACAAGAGATATTTACGAAAGCGTGTATAACAACATGCAAAGAAGATATAACGATAACGGAGATTAAAAATGGCTAAACAAACACTTGAACAAGAACGGCAAGAAGCACTAGCTGTACAGAATGGCTATGTTAAAACATCACCATCTTTTAGTGCTAGTGCTGGTGTTCAGTCTAAACCTACTGGCGGTTTTACTGAAGTGGGTAATGCAATAGGTGCAAGGATAGATACAACGGCACAAGTAGTTGATAATGCTATTAATGCAATTAATGCTATTGCAAACACACCACGCACAATGGAAGAAACTAATGCTGATGGTACAACTACATATTATCCGTTTGGTAAAGCTGACAATCCATACCAAGGTTTAGAACCACTAGGACAGTCATTACAAAAAGTACTTCCTACAAGTGTTGTTAGTAATACGGATAGATTGTTTCTATACAATAACGATACCTTACGTTATAACGAAGCAGTTAGAATGGGGAAAGTATTAGATATTGACCCTGATGTAATTATGCGTGGTGATGATAAAGCATTTGAACGTGCTGATTACTTATCAAGACGAGTTGAACGTGGCGCAGTATTACAAGATATATACGATGAATTTCCTGAACTATATAAAGTAAAATATGGTTCACAAGCGGAACAATTACAAGCAATCAACAATCTACAATCAATTCGTGCTACGAAATCTACGTTCGATGCAATTCAACAAGGTATTTGGTCAATGAACGATCAGATGAAGTTAGGTGATGTTGGATTTGAATTGGCACATACAAAAGACCCTGAACGTATTAACGAATTAACATCAGAAATGGAACGCTTGCAAAATAACTTGCGCAACTACCGAACACCTGACGGAACTAATCCATTACAAGAAGTATTCGGACAAACGGCAGCACAAGCATACATGATGGGTAAACAAGGCGGTACAGGTGCAATCATAGGCGGTGCAATCGGTGCGGTAATTGGCGGTTTAACTACCGATGGTGTAGGTATAGGCGCAGGTGCAGTAACTGGTGCTAAATGGGGTGGCGGTGCTGACATGGCATATGAAATGTACAAAATGTCATTCGGTAACAAATACCTAGAACTCATCAATAAACGTGATGCAAATGGCAACAAAGTATACTCTAATGATGAAGCCTATAAATACGCTATGACATACGCTGCAGTTAATACAGGTATTGAAATGGCATCTACACGTTTCATGATTAAAGGTGTAGGTAAAGTAGCGCCTAAAGCAGTTATGTCAAAAGTATTACAAGGTGCTACAAGTGATACAATCGCAACATTTAATAGGGGTATTGGTACTACTGTTGCACAAATGGCCAAAGCATCTGTTAAGGCTGGCGGTTCTGAATTAGTCGAAGAGGGCCTGCAAGACATCAACGAAAAATTCCAACATAACCTATACCGCAATGCTAATGACCCAGAGGGTGTATATTCCATAGGCGATATGGCGGTAGGTGCAGGTGGTGCAATGCTACAAGCACTACCAGCCGTTATTGGTTTAGGTGCAATTGGTGGCGGTGTGAGTGGTATCCACACTATGAAAGCATTCCATGAATTTCAAAAGCTAACACCAGAAGAGCAACAACAAGCAATCATGGCAGAACAAAATCGAAATGGTAATGCTATCATGCAAGCATTGAAACAAGATGCATCTTCAAACAAAATGGCAAAAGAAAACCCTGAGTTGTACGGAAAGATTGTACAAGCACAGGGCGATAATGTAGGTGTATCTACTGCATACGTGAATGTCAACGAAATGGCAGAAACGGAGCAAGGGCAACAAGCCATTAAGAATATGATTGATAGTGGCTTAGTTACGCAAGAAGAAGTATCGAAGAGCATCGAAGCTAACGCAGATATTCCTGTACCAATTGGGAAGTATGCACAATTAAGCGGTGGTTTAACAGAAGAAACTGTAAAAGCCCTAGAAGAAAGTACATACTTTACTCGTGGCGGTATGAGCATGAAAACGCTAGAACGTGCAAAAGCGGAAGTGGAAGCCTTTAATAATAACCTAGTTGATGCTACCGAAAAAAAAGCACAACGAGTTAAGGAAAGTATTGTTCGTGATGAATTTGAAGATGCAAGTGATGTAGATCGTGAAGTACTAGACCAAGTATTTGCTAATCCTACACAGGTTAAGCAAGCATACAATAATTTATACAAAAACCTAGTGCAAGAGTATCGTGAAAACTACGCAAGCGACTTTGACAATATGGATAACGCTATCAAAGAAGCTACGGCAAGTGGTGTAGAGCCACAATGGCTAACTGATTATAAGTCTAACAATGGCGGTAAAGCGCCACGCACGAATGCAGAACGTAGACGTGCAGCATTTCATTCAAGCGTAGCGAAAGCACAAATTGCATTCGCTGATAATGCGGAAGCACTTAACCAAAGCAATATCCATCATGCTGATATGGAACATACGCTACAACAAATTGAAAGCCTTGAGAGATTGCATGATAAGATTTTCACATTGGCAGATAACGATATAGCGTTACGGATGCAACTATCCAAGAGTGGCTATGAAGTGTACAACAAAGTTGTTAAAGCGATTGGTGAAAGTACAGATAGAAAACAACGTAAAACGGCAAAAGCTAATGCGTTGTTGATGGCACAACATGCTGATGTAATGGCACAATATATGCGACAAAAGGGCAAAGGCGGTTATACCGCTATGGATTATTTCCGTGATAGTGTGCGTATCAATATGAATGCTATCTTCAATGGTGAAGATGGTTATAAACAACCATTTAATTACAACATTGATTTGAGTAAAAAAGTACCAGTAGTTAATTTAAATAAGTATATTAAAAACTCAAAAGGCATGAGTTTGAATGATGTGAAATCTTATGTAAGTAGTTTAATAGGCGATTATAAAGCATATGATAAAAGCAAAATTAAAATATTAAACAGTAAGGTTAAACATATAGCTAAAGGAAGCCACATATTAACACCAGGTGAAATTACTGATAGAAATGTTGCGATCAACGGCTTGAAAGATTTGATTGAACATTCTGTACTAATAGATACAGAAATGAATACAAAAAAATCAAAGAAAAAGAATGTTGAGTTATATCATAATTTCTACGTTCCAGTAGAATTAAAAGGAAAATATTTTGTTATTAGGCTAACTGCAGAGCAAGGTTTGAACGAAATAAGGTTTTCGCCGAATGATTTCAATTTGTATGAAATTATACTTGATAACAAAAATAGCAGGATTACTGCTGCTGCTGTACATAAAGGTACAGGTAGTCAGACCAGTAATCCTGCTTCTACGGTTACTATATATGAAATGATGAAAAATGTCAATGATAGACATGGAAATCCTTACATCGATGCACAAGGAGACGCAGTTTATCATCAATCAGCATGGCATGGTTCACCATATGACTTTGATGAATTTGATTTAGGTAGTATCGGTGGTGGTTTAGGAACACAAGCATTTGGTTGGGGGTTATATTTTACTGAAAACAAAAATGTAGCTGAAAAATATAAAGTAGAGCGTAAATCCAAAAATAAATTTACTTTAAATGGTAATGATATACCAATTGAGTATGTTCCTGTTATAGAACAAATATTTGGTGGCATTAATGTAGAGAATAATAAAGAAAGCCTATTAAATCGGTTGGTTCTCAATAGAGATGCTGAACAAAGTAATTTAGATTTAGTTACTAAAAATCTGAATGAATTAGATGGTGTTTTAGATTTTATAACACAAAATAGTAAATTTACTATTAATAAACTACCAACACTTGTTGATAATAAGTTTGAACGAATGGCAACTGTTATATTAAACGATGCTAAAACCAAAGCTAAATCTGATAACAAACGAGTGAATAAAGAATACCTATTTGATGTAATTGAGGAGTTGCAGAACAGATACAAGAAACATTATATTTATTATAATGATATCGTTTCGAAAATTTCATATCTAATTGATAATATTGATAGTTTTGAAGTAACTTCTGTTTACAAACCAACACTATATAATGTTGAAATTCCAGATACAGACACAATGTTAGATTACTCAAAACCAATTAACGAACAGTCGGAATATGTTTTAAACAAAATAAAACAATTAGATCTGACTGACATTAATAAAACTGGTAAGGAATTTTATAATGATTTGTCAGAACGTTTAGGTGGTGACAAAAACGCATCTCTTAAATTAAACGAGTTAGGTATAAAAGGGATTAAATACAAACATGGTCTTAGTCATAATTTTGTAGTGTTCGATGATAAAGCAATCAAAGTCATTGAAAAGTACAACCAATCTGTTAATGGCATGACCGAAATCATGAGCGATGGTGAACGTATCATCAGTATTTTCAAAACTGCTGATAGAAGCACATTCTTACACGAAATGGGGCATGTGTTCTTTGATGATATTCAAAAACTAGCATCTATGGACAATGCACCTAAACAATTACTTGATGATTGGAATACGCTCAAAGAGTGGAGCGGTTGGGTTGATGGCGAAAACGTAGACAACACCAAAGCACACGAGAAATTCGCACGAGGTTGGGAAAGCTACTTACGAAGTGGCGAAGCACCAACAAAAGGACTGCAACGTGTGTTCCGTCAATTCTCTAAATGGTTAACTCGTATTTATCGTAGTGTTCAACGTTTAGGCGGTGAAGTACCATCTGACATTAAAGATATAATGGCACGTATGATAGCTACGCAAGATGACATTGAAAACTACGCACACGAGCAAGCATTGGAGCAGTTTGAAAATACAAAATTGTATCAACAGTTGAGCGAAACCGAACAGGCACGAGTGCAAGGCTACATTGCTGATATTAAAGAAAAAGCCAAAGAACGTGTAATGCGTAAGTACATGAAAGAGTTAGACAATCGACCTATTAAAGAATGGGAAGAAGTAAAAGACAATGTGCAAGTTGAAATCGAAAAGCGTTTAGCCAAAGAATATCCTATCTACAATGAGCATCAACGATATCTTGCAATTGGCGATGCAGCGTTGGTTAATACTCAATACGGCAACATCGAAAACCTAAAGAAAGCAGAAATAGAAGAAACAAGGGCCACCTTTGAAGATGCTATTAAGCAAGAGATGGAACACGCAAGATCCGAATTTGTTGAGGTCAACAATATCGGAAAATCCAATGAGCAAATAGCGGAAGAAATGCTATTATCTAACCAAGGTCAAATGGCACTTACAGAAGAAGAGGCTAAACTTATTAAGCAATATACTAATAAGGATTTGGCTAACAATTGGCAACTATTGGATAAATTGCAGCGGTTAGACCCTAATAGAGAAAATCTTGATGCGGAACTAGCACCGATTGAAAAGGCAATTACTAAAGCGGAACAAATCAAACAGGATAATGCAAAAGTAGCTAAAGAATTGAACTCTACTTCTAAGGAACTCGACAAAGCCGAAGATAAAATAGAGAAATTGAAAGCACAGTTACAAGAACGCATTAATGCTGTTCGTGCAATCCGTGATGGTGGATTTGACACTATTCATAAATACATGAATAAGGCCCGTGCTGAATTAGGTGATTTGACATTGGCACAAGCGAGCCAATATAAGAAATACCAAAATCAAGCAATCAGAGATGGTAAGAATGCAGATAGAGCATTAGCCGTTAATAAGGTAGAGGAAGCATTGGAGCATAAACAATCTCAAATGATGAATCAAGCAAGGGCTAGAGTGGCATTTGAAAATCAACAACGTATCAAGAAATTACGTACTAAATTGTTAGAACAAAATGCACGCATTACTCGTGCGAAAAACCCTGTAATGCTAGACCCTCAATTGCGGTACTTCTATACTCATATGATGTACCAAATGGGGTTGATTAAGCGTGACGGATTGATGCCTACAGATGGATTTGATGAAACGGTTATTACTAATCGACTTGACCCAGACGCAGGTATAGCAGGATTCAATACATTAATTAGTATGGATGATACTGTAAGCGGTATTTTTAATGCTAAATCACCTCGTACATTCGCTACCTTAACCGTTAATGAATTGAACATGCTCGAAGAATTAATGACTGGCATGTATCAAAACGGACGTAGGGAATATGAGCATAATAGCTTTTTAACCGAAAACGGCAATCCTTTATCTATTGATTATGTAGAACGTGATATCCTTGATAAGGCTATTGAAACATTTGGCGAAGTAGAAGAAAGCACTTTCAACATTGAAAATAGCAAGACTACTAAAAACGCTATATTCAATAAGGTGGCTAACTTCGTTGAATCGTTACAACAAATCAAAACCATCTTGCGCCGTTTAGATGGTGGCAAGGGTGGCCCTGCTGAAATGTATATCTACGACACTATTAACCGTGCACGGCAACATTTCAACGAACGTCTTGAAAGTGAAACGATGCGCTTAGCTAAAAACGTAGCATTATATTCTCGTAAGGAACTCTATAAAATCCGTAACGAACGAGGCTATCAAGTAGGGGACGCAAGAAACCTCACTAAAGAGCAAGTTATGGCCCTAGCCTTGAATTGGGGGACAGAACGTAATAGACAACGTGCTATAGAGACCGTAAAAGCCAATGAGGTTGAAATAGAACGACTATTCCAAGACGTACTCGATGATAGAGACTGGGAATTTATTATCCGTGAATGGGAGCAAATCAACTCATTTTATCCAGAACGTAGTGCAGTACAAGAACGCATGACAGGTAATCCATTAAAGAAAGAAGAAGGAATTACATTTAGAATCGGCGGACGTACCATAGAGGGGCAATATTACCCTATAATGTACGACCCTAAGACTAGCGGAAAATCTTCTAATCATGAAATGGAAGATATAGCACAATCATTCATGAGTAGTAATGCTACCTTTGGTTATGGCATGAGTGCTACTAAATCACGTCTTGATAAGGTGAAAGATAAACAATTGTTATTGTCTTTAGATGTAATACCTCGTGCAATTACAGAAAGCATCAATCACATTGCGATGCGTGAGGCGGTTACGGATGTAAATACGTTAATTAATCGTAAAGAATTTGCGGACTATATTACAAATAAACTCGGTGCTAGTGAGTACCAATACTTGCGCCAATGGGTACGAGACCAATGGACAACGGAAGTATCTCGGTTAACCGAATTTGACAATATGATGCAAACGATTAAGCGTAATATCTCATCTGCTGTTATGGCAGGCAAGGTAAGTGTAGCTATCCAAAACGTGGCGAATATTCCTGTGGCTATGGAACAATTAGGCGCAGCAAGAGTAATGCGTGCGTTATATCGTGCAGGTGTAGGCGTATATGGCCGAGGTTCTGGACGGTATAACGAAACTTATGGATTTGTATTAGGAAAATCCGTAATGCTCCGTGAGCGTGCACAAACACTTGATAAGGATATGCGTAGAGGTTTAGAAATCGGCGGTAAAGGATTTACGATTGATGGTAAATCTGTAGGCGGTTACACCATGGAACAATTAGGCGAGGCCCGTGATGCTATTAATAGTTGGGGTTACAGTCTACTTTCTGAAACGGATCTAATGCTTTCTGTTCCGATTTGGAAAGATGTATACGATGTGGAATATTCTAAACTTGTACAAAAAGAGGGTATATCTTTAGAGTGGGCAGACCAACGAGCAATTGAACTAGCTGATAAGGCTATCATTGATATATTTGGTAGTGGTGATATTAAAGACCAAGCAGGCATACAACGCAACAAAGGGACCATCGCTAATTTTGCGACTACGTTCTACACGTATGCTGGCACACTATGGAATATGCAACTTGACGGATTCTATGCATTTAAAGATAGAGGGGATTTCAAGAAATTCGCTCGTGTAATCTTCTATGACCTATTTATGCAAGCTGTAATCATGGTTATATATAATAATCTCTTTGGTAGTGATGATGACGATGACCCTACAAAAGTAGCTAAGTCATTAACTAAAGAATTTGTAAATCAAAGCGTCATGGGCGTACCGTTCGTGCGTGAGGGTATCACACAAGCTATGAATAGAATGTTAGGCGAAAAGGTATACAATCGTGGAACGTCGCCGTTATCTTATGCGGTAATCGATAAAATCGATGATATATTTACTGCTGTGAATAGTAGTAAAAAGGATTGGACGGACGTAGGACGTGCAGGACTACAATTTACCAATTCTATGACAGGGTTAAGCAATACACTAACCGATGGCGTCATGACAATTGCAAAATACGGTTTAACGGATATAGATGCAGAGCTCGAAGATTTGCTATATTCCGTCATTTTTGATAAACGATTGAAATCTAAGAAAGAAAAACAAAAGGAAAAAAAGCAAAATAAACATTAATAAATAAGGACTACTCAATTTATGGGTAGTCCTATTTAATTAGAAAGGGGAACAAATATGATACCAGAGGTCAATAAACCTAGTGTAGTTTATCAATGTGATGGAGCGAACAAGAAATGGATATGGCCGTATGACTTTTACATGATTGAAGATATAGCCTTAATCATGGTGGATGCAGACGGAACAGAAAGCGTACAAACAGGCAATATCGATTATGACAAAGAAAACAAAACTTTAACGTATCCTGCTGATGGTGATCCATTAGACAATACGCACAAGATTATTCTTGAACGTAGAACACCAATTAAACAAGATACAGATTTACCTGATGAGTACCCTTTCCAAAATATCGAACACATGACAGATAAGGTAACATTGATTTTGCAAGAAATGCAGGAGAAGATGAATAGAGCCTTATTAATCCGTGTAGGTAGTGATGAGGATGCAACAACAGTTGCACGAAAAATTGTAGATACATCAACAAAGGCAGCAAATGATGCTATTGATGCGTATACAAAAATCAAAGCCGAAAGTGATGCTATCAACGCTAATGCAGAAACGATAAAAACGCTAGGCGGTGAAATCACAGAATTAAGCCGTACAGTTGATGATAAACTAGCGACTAGCAATACCGCACTTGATACATCTAGTGCTAATGTAGTAAAAGCAGAAAAGCTAGTGGCGGATGCAAAAGCATATGCAGGACAAACAACTGTTGATAAGCGTGATATTAATGAGTTGGTGAGCCAAGCACGCACGTTAAAAACCGACATTGATAATAAACAAACATCAATCGCAAGTAACGCAATTAAAGCGACTGATGCGGCGAAACGTGCAGAAGTCGCAGCCAGTAAAGCGGAACAAATCGCCTTGCCTAATGGCGGTGGTTTGATTACCAAGACCGAAGCCGATACAAAGTTTGTACCTAAAGATAGCTTATATGGCATCGTATCCGTTAAAGACTTTGGGGCAGTTGGTGATGGTGTAGCAGATGATACCGCAGCATTCAAACGTGCTAATGATAATTTGAAAAACAAAATATTGTTAATCCCTAATGGCATCTACAAAGTGAATGAGCATGTTTCCTTTGATACAGTTGATAGTGTTATGGATATGGGAACATATAGCAATATCAAGCCGTTTTATCCTACTGAAACTCCAATGTTAAAAGGTGCATCCAACATCGCATTTGTTAAAAACATCCAATATGGTGATGAGGTCAACCAATGTCAAGGGTTTACCTACAACGAGAAAAAGAATGTGTTTGTACTGGCATGTATCAATAGCGATGGTACAAAACAAAACTTATACGAACTCAATCCAGATACATTTGAAATCGTAGGCACATATAAGTTTAGCGACCCTGACAAAATGGGGCATTGTAACACTATGTGCTACAACAAATTCACAAATAAAATTTATCTTGCTAATGGTTTGAAGAATGGTAATAACTTATCTGTATTTAATGCTGACACAATGGCATTTGAAAAGACTATTACATTGAATGAGCGTGTGTTCAATATCGGATATGACCCTATCACACGAACTTATGTGAGCATCGTACCAATTAGCGGTCAACAACGCTTACGTGAAGTCAACTTGTACAATGATGATTTCCAAAAGATGAAAACGTATCAAATCGACTACCAATATGATGATTTCAATAACAATGGTGCATTAATGCTTAATGGGTGCATCATGAGTGCAACGCTCGGTAGTTTGGTAGAATGTACACCATTTGGCACAGTTAAACAAATCATTGAGATTAATAGAAGTACTGAAATTGAAGATATTGCATATTGTAATGGTAAATTCTATTTTGCGGTGTTAACAGAAAAGCCTAGTAAACGGCATCAAGTAGATATTTATGTAGGCAACCCAAACCGAGATTATCAGAACTCAATCAATACTGCACGATTGGCAACGCTTGATTATCTCAAATTAACTGGTGGCACATTAAGTGGCGCACTTAAAATGGCTAACAATACTTTGATTGAGGGTTATAAACCTGATGGTCATGGTGTTGGTATTGCTAAGGTATCTACTAGCGGTAATGTTGAACTTGGCGATAATTCTGTTAATACGTATGTTAAAGGTCAAGAATTCAAACACTTTGACGGAACAGATAGCTATACAGTAATTACTACTAAACATTATGGCACAGCTATTTACAGCAAGTCTAAAGCTGATGAAGTATTTGTCAAAAAAGATGATGCAGGTTCATTTGGTTTTCCTTACTCTAAATTAGATACCGCAACAGATTGGAATACACTCACAACGCAAGGGTGCTACGAAATCAATTTCGATGGTGGTGCTAATAATCCACCACGTTCGCATAAGCAAGGTATGCTGATTGTATTTAACTTTGGAGATGGTAAATTAATCGACCATACATTGCACACATTAAATGGTGAAACCTATCATCGTGCTTTTATGGCTGATAAATGGGGTTCTTGGGGGAGAGTACAAACATCATTGAATAGCCGTGTTCAATTGTGGAGTAACAAAGGTACGATTGAGGTGGGTGTAAATGGCTAATATTACAATAAGTGGTGCTAGTACAGGTTCATTTAATATGACCGATGAGATCCGTGATATAGGGAATAGTAAATATTTAAAAGTTGCAATGAGCGACAAGTCTTATTACGCTAGGTTGTCTACAGAAAAGCCAGCTAATAATAACATGTTTGTTGTTATCGACAATACTAAGTATTATGTGCAACAAAACCCTATATTATTCGAACCAATATATTATGAACATGATTACAGTAACTTTGAACAACGATTTACTGTATGGCTACCAAAAGGTAGATATTTGGTTGAATTTAATACCACAAATACAACAACAGATACTTTCACAATACCAAGTGGTTTAAATACAACAATTGTATATAGCTACAAAAAAGGAGTCGGCGCTACCTTATCAATAACAAGTGAGGGTCGGAGAATATTTGATAAAGCTAGAGAAGCAGGGAGAAATAGAACTTGGTTTAAAATATCAAGACAGGGAGATTAGTATGATAGAAATCTTTATTCCAATATTTAACGAGGTGTTCAATGTGAGTGATGCTGTACGAATTTCATTAGCTATATTCACAACAGTTATTCTTGTGTTTATAGATACAATATTACGAGTGTTGGTTGAAGCAAGAAATTACAACCTAGCAACAAAGAGAGAAGTTACAATCAAAAATACTATACTAGCTATCCTATGGAGAGGTTGGGCGGTAGTAGAGGTTGATGGAAAGCCTAAGCGATTTTTAGTGAGTGGTAAGCTACGAGCGGATATGACTAAGAAATTAGTCAAATCCTATCCGTGGCTTTTTTTGTTAGCATTTATTCTATTAACATTGCCTGATGTAGTAGTACCTGTATTGGGCCGTGTTGATGTATTCCTATGCACATTGTTGTATTTGATACCTATATTTATCGAATTGGCATCGTGCGTGGAGAACATGATAGAACTCGAATTAGTAGAAACGAGGTGGTTTAAACGTGCGATAGTGCTATTTAAACAAGTGATTGATTTCGTTAAATCGGTAAAGGAAGCGATTAAATGAAGATTAACTATGAGGATATGATTACGCTGATTGCCTTGGCTAGTGCGTTAATCATGACTATCTATCTTGAACAAAAAGATTTGGCAAGTGTGATAGTCGGTGTATTGGGCGGTTATATCGGTGCAACAGGCGGTGTTAAACGTTCACAATATATGAATAATGGGGGTAGTGTTGATGAAAAAAAGGAGTGCGAAAAATGAACGAATTAGGGAGTTTGAGTGCAGTATATGAGAGTAATGGAGACCCTGCTTGTGTATCAAGTGGGGTTAACGATGCAGGCGGTATTTCTTATGGCACATATCAATTAGCTAGTAATTGCGGTAGCGTTGATGAATTTCTAGGTTGGGGCTTGCGACAAGGTGGGTACTACACCGACTACGCAAGAGCATTGGTAGATAGTGGCGAAATCAATAGTGATGAGTTTATTGACCAATGGAAAGAACTCGGTGCTATTGATAGACAAGGATTTGCACAAATGCAACATGACTACATCAAGGCTAAATACTATGATGTAGCGTGTAAGCTATTACAAGACAATATGTTCCATGTGGATAAGCACTCCGACACATTGAAAGATGTGATATGGAGTAGAACAGTACAATATGGTGTAGGCAATATCGTTGATATGTTCCACGATGCACTAAAACTAATGGAAAAGGCCTTAAATTTAGAGTTGCCTAATCTATCCTACGTTGATGATAAACGCTTTGACTATGACATCATCGCTTGTATCTATGATGTATGTATGAGTACAGAATGGAACAATAGTGCATTACGTGATAACTTAAATGAACGTTTCGCCGATGAAAAATTTAGAGCGTTGGAAATGCTACAAAATGAATTAAACGAGGTGTAAGCCATGTTAATTAGTAAGTTGGTACAAACTATCAAGGAACACTACAAAATAGCCGTAGCGATTGCCCTATGCGTTTTTATCGCTATTGTAGGTGTAGTAGTATATCATTACAAACATAAGCAGTTAGAAAAGCCTGTAGTCATTACACAGGAACAGGCTAAATCACCTACAGAATTATCAAAGGCAATTCATATTACCGAACAGGAAGCACAGGAAGTTATTTCTAAAAAAGAAAGAGCTCAACCGATAGCGACTTATTACACGCAAGCACCAACAGTTGAAGTCGCAGCAGAACAGGTGAAAAAGGATATTGTACATAGCAATCCTAACCTACCAAAAGTGGCTACTGAAAAATCTGATAGAACCGCAGTAGTTGCTAACACCGATGAACAAAAAGTCGATGTGTACAAAATCAATCTAAACAAAGGACACAAGATAAAAGCTGGTGTTACTTTGATAGATAATAAAGCCTATGAAACTATAGGCTATCAAGCAGGTAAATTTGAAGTGTTAACACATTTCAATGGACAACATTTAGAGGGCGCTAGCGCACTTTACACAGTAAAGGAATGGTGATCTAAATATCTCCGAGTTGCACGGATTGCAACAATCAACTGTTAATTGACAGTTGGAAAGCATTACTTTATAACTGAAAGGAATAACACAATGGCACAAGTATTTACATTTGAAGGAAAAACACATCAATTCGCAGAAGATATTCAACCAAACAAAGAGGGTTTATATATGGCAACTCTTAAAGATGGTGATAACGTAACGTGTGAAATGTGGTTTGTAAACGGCGAACTACACCGATTAATTGAATTAGACTAAACGTATTAGAGGGTAGCTTAATTGCTACCCTCTTTTTTTATTTCGTCAAATATTCGTCAAATTCTAATTGTAAAATGTGGTAAAATATGAGAAGTAATATTTACCGCAACTAAGATTAATTGCAAGTATAATAATAATTGTGAAATAATTGATAATCCATAGTGGATTGGAGTATAATATATTGATATGTTATGACCATGGAGGAGAAAAACATGAAGCGGGTTCTAGTATCCGTAAAAAGTGTACAACGAGACATAGATGGGCAGGATACCGTGGTGGAATTAATTTCTCCAGGTACTTCACATGAAAAGAACGGAGTCCAATATATTCGCTATGAAGAATCGAGCGTAACAGGTCTTGAAGGGGTTAAGACGACCATCAAGATTTACGAAGATTCCATTGTTCTTTTGCGTACTGGTGCTGTGAATATGCGACATCAATACATTCGCGGTGAGGAACGCCAGTCCACATATGAAACGCCATTAGGCGATCTTCACATGGCCGTAAAAACACATGAATTAACAGTAGACTTTCACAATGGAACGGGTCGTGTTCATCTCGGATATGATATTTCCATAGAAGGTGAATGGCAATTTTATAATCAGTTAGATATAGACGTGCGGGAGGATACAGAGCATGGACATGAAGGAAATCCTGAAATCGGGGATTGAACAGGCATTACAAGAAACGATTAATAGTGGTGGTTTGCCAGCTGGGGAATATCCAGAAATCGTTCTAGAAGTGCCACCTCAAAAGGAATTCGGCGATTTTTCTACGAACATTGCTATGCAATCCGCTCGTGTGGCTCGTCAAAACCCTCGTGCTATTGCAGAGACATTAATTAGTCATATGGATTTTGATTGGCTTGAACGTGCTGAAGTAGCTGGTGCAGGTTTCATCAACTTCTTCTTAAAATCCGATATGGTGTATGATACCTTGAAAGCTATCTTGAATGCTGGTGATCAATACGGTGTGCAACCATTGCGTGCACGCGATACGATTCAAGTAGAGTACGTAAGTGCGAACCCAACAGGTCCATTACATGTCGGTCATGGTCGTGGTGCTGCGTATGGTAGTGCACTTGTAAACTTGTTGCGTGCAGCAGGTTATAATGTACAATCCGAGTACTACATCAATGATGCAGGTAACCAAATCGATAATATGGCTATCTCCATTGAGTACCGTTTCCAAGAGTTGCAAGGTGCTACATTAGTGTTCCCACCTAAGCGCAACGAAGATGGTTCTATGCCTGAATTCGATATTCCAGAAGGGGCTCTCGTATTCCCTGAAAATGGCTACCGTGGTCCTGATATTATCGAGACTGCAAAAGCTATTGCAGAACGCGAAGGCTTCGATACATTAAATGCTATGAACGAAGCTGATCGTGTAGCATTGTTTAAAGAAGAGGGCTTAAAAGAAAAATTAGCTCGCTTAAAGGAAACATTAAGCAATTTCCGTGTTACTTTCGATAATTGGTTCTCTGAACGTACGGTTCATGAAACTGATGAAATTCATCACTCCGTAGAGGCTTTGAAAGCTCTTGGCAAGGTGTATAAAAAGAATGGTGCTTTGTGGTTGAAATCCACTGATTATGGCGATGATAAAGACCGCGTAGTCATCCGTGACAATGGTGTGCCTACATATTTGGCAGCAGATATTGCATACCATCGCAATAAATATGATCGTGGCTTTAAAGAAATGATCGATATTTGGGGCGCTGACCATCATGGTTATGTGTGTCGTGTAAAAGCGGCTATGGCAGCCTTTGGTTATGACCCAGATAAACTAACAGTATTGTTGTTACAAATGGTAGCGTTATTCCGCGATGGACAACTCGTTAAATTATCTAAACGTAGTGGCGATAGCGTTACATTAGATGAATTGATTGAAGAGGTTGGCGTAGATGCATCTCGTTACTTCTTCTTGATGCGTTCTCTAGATAGTCAACTTGATTTCGATATTAACTTGGCAAAATCTCGTAGCAATGATAATCCTGTGTATTATATCCAATATGCTCATGCCCGTATTCACAGTATTTATAACCAAGTGCGTGAAGCAGGCATTGCATTTGGTGATTATAGTGAAACTGATTTCACAACGCTTACAAGTGAAATGGAATTAGAATTAATTAAAAAATTAGCTGAATATCCAGAAGAGGTTGTTCAATCTGCCGAACATCGTGCACCTCATCGTATTGCTCGTTACTTATACGATTTGGCAAGTATGTTCCACTCCTTCTATCGTCAAGGTCGTATCATTGGCGTAGATCCATCATTGCAACAAGCTCGTCTTGGGTTAATCACAGCGATTGCCCTTGTACTTCGTCAAGGCTTAGGTATTTTAGGTATTTCCGCTCCGGAAAAAATGTAGTAGGTGGGAGGCATCATGGCAACTAAGTATATTTTCGTAACTGGCGGCGTTGTTTCTTCTCTTGGGAAGGGAATTACAG
>PPYF01544675.1_pt1 | contig 27631 bp, 17 predicted proteins | sample 1559871 | NCBI WGS metagenome assembly PPYF01 (sample SAMN08240021, study PRJNA423297) | Human gut metagenome, whole genome shotgun sequencing project.
ACACTCAGTACGATAGAAAATCCTAAAGTACTGACTGTTTTTCCTGTCGGTACTTTAGGATTTTCTATCGTACTGAGTGTTCACGCGACACAATACCACAAAAAATACGGGGAGGACGCGGAACTATCACCCGAATGGAAAAGGCATGCCCTTCCATGCCCTCAACGTAAAATCCTGTGCAGGATGCTAAATTCCCAAACGCTGGCGAAGTTCTTTGAGGATTTCGATATCTTTCTCGCGCAACTTGCCTTCTCTATTGGGCGGGCAGTTCAGTATAAGTATATTGTCATTGGCCGTAGCACGGCGATAAAGTTTCTCCAGTTCATCGACTGATTTGAACGTATTATCCTTCGTATTATAAAACCAACGCTGCGATATGCAGACTGTCGATTCCCATGGCATATAATAGTCCTTGCCGTCATGGGTAAATATCTTGGGGTCGTTGGCTGCAGGAAGCATAGGGTCGCCCAGTCGGAAATCGCTGGGAAAATAGCGAATGGGAAATCCTTCCTGCTGATGCTCGGGGTAGACAGGATGCGCATCCACATTTTCGGGCTTGCCTATCGACCAGTTGATGCCAACCTGGCATTTCGGTTCCTCTTTTTTAATTGTGGTATAAATATCCATCAACGGCCACCGGTAATTAGGCTTGACCCATCCTCCGTCAAACCAGAACTCGACCACATGCGTATATTTCCCTGTTATCTTCAGCAGTTCCTTCAACTGTCCTACCATATATTCATTATACGATGCATCCAGTTTGCGGTCTTTCACATCGGCGTTCTGATGGCGGTCCCACAACGAATAATACAGGCCGAGTCCCATATCATATTTTTTACAAGCTTTTGCCACTGCTTCCACGACATTGGTCGTATTCGACGAACTGGCCACGTCGTAATCGGTATATTTACTGTCCCACAGACAAAATCCGTCATGATGCTTTGTAATCAGAATAAGATATTTCATACCGGCTTCCTTGGCTGCACGGACCCACTGCTCCGCATCAATCTGTGCAGGTGCATAACTTTTTGCCGGCAATGTGCCATCCGTCCATTCCTGGTCGTGAAAAGTATTGATTCCAAAATGGACAAACATGCCATACTTGCGGTCAATCTGCGCTTTCTGTGCAGCGCTCGGCTGCAAAGAGGGTTGTGGAAGGATTACTTTCTGTGCCGGCGCGGCAACCAGCCCCATGATGCCCAACAGGCACGTCACTACTGTTTTTTTCATTGTTATTGTTTGTTTTTTAAGGTTTTACAATCATGTGTTTTCTTTTGCGACGCGGTCTTTTCCTAAATTAATTCCGAAAAAGCCATGATTTCCTGCAAAAATAGCGAAAGGCGGGCGCACAGACAAGACAAATGCTCTTTTTTCAATGGCGGCAGGAGAACGCTCTCCTCCTTTCCTGCCAGTAACAGGAAAAGAAATGCAGGCTAACCCAAAAGCAGCAGACAGACCGCAGTTTCTACTCTTTCCCGACCTATCCGGGCTGAGCATCACCCTCAACTACAGCACATCCATAAACACTTTTCCTGAAACGTTTTGACGCCACACTTTCCGGACGGCTTGCGCAATTGCCGGAAGGTATGGCGTCAAAAAAACAGTCGGCATCCCCCTACGGGGTACCTCGCTCCCTATCAGAGCAACTCATGGAAGCGATGGCAATGTTTCATCAAATCACGTAACTCTACGTCCACCTGTTCCGATTCCTGAACTACATGGAGAAGAAGGGTTGCCGCTGTCATGTTACGGTCGGCCGTCTGCAAATCGACAGAGAGGTCGTGGCGAAGACTGGCAAAGTCCTTGCGGAGTAACTTGCCCTCATCCAAGATTCTCCGGTAATTCTCCGCATCGATATGCCCCAGCATTTCAGCCGACTGCTCCATCAGGTCAATCAGCCGGTTGCGCAAGACCATATAGCGTGCCACGTCGGCAGCATTCACCGGTGTGAAATGATTGTCAACATGCTCGGTAGCCGGTTCGTTGATACGTTGCAATCCATACAGTATCTGCAGCAATGAATTATGTATAAGATGGAAATTCGTACTCATACGCACGGCGTCGGCCGGTTCCGCCCGGCGCAGACAGATGATTTCTCTCCGCCGCAGATTCTTCTGCTTGCGTTTTCCCGCCACCAGCAATTTATCCGAACGGCGCAACTGTTTCAGATTTTCACCTGCCAATCCGTCGGTCATGTTGCGCAGACAACCGGCGAAATCACGAAGCAAACGTCCGGTACTTTCGAAAAGATGGCGCTCCACCATCGGCAACACCGCCTTGCGGTCAGTGCAAGCCAATATTTCGCGGAACAAATCATCCCCTTCCTGCACTTCCGCCTGCTTGCGGCGATAACGCTGATGGCTGTGCCAAAGGGCGTAAATGCCGGCCGCAACAATAATCACGACCACGACGTCACCTCCAAAATACATGGACAGCGCAACGAAGAAACATGCAGTAAACGCCACACCTGCGGTAATGAACCAACCACCGATGACCGTCAGCACGCCTGTGATGCGGAACACTGCACTTTCACGTGTCCAGGCACGGTCGGCCAGGCTGGAACCCATCGCAACCATAAAGGTGACATAGGTGGTAGACAAGGGCAACTTGAGCGACGTACCCAGGGCTATGAGCAGAGCTGCCACTACCAGATTGACCGCAGCACGCACCAGGTCGAAGCTGACGCCTTCGCGTTCTTCCACCTCGCAGGGTACAAAACGGGAGTCTATGAAACGCAACACCCGCGCCGGCACCACACGCACCACTGCCGACCCGACAGAATCGCCCCAGCGCACCAGACTGCGCGCCGCACGGGAAGAGCCAAACATCTCGTCACCTTCATCCTTGCCGGACAGGCTGATGGAAGTCTTCACCACATTGTGGGCCTTCTTCGAGGTGGCCAGCGAGATGACCATAATGACACCTGCCAGAATCAAATATAACTTCGGCGTGCTGGCAGACTCACGCAGCTGTTCCATCGTAAAGCCCATCACATCGGTAGCACCTGCCGCCGTGAAATATTCATAAGAAGAAAGACCGGCCAGAGGAACACCGATAAAGTTTACAAGGTCGTTGCCGGCAAAAGCCATTGCCAAGGCAAAAGTACCCGTCAGCACAACTACGCGGAACACGTTGACTCCCATAAAATGGAGTATCTGCATCAGCACACTGAAGAACAGGAAACATCCGCCCAACACGCCAAGCGCATGCTCGTTGACAAACGCAATTGTTTCAGGGGTCATGAACACCAGATGCTTCATACCCTTGAACAGCATGAAATAAATGATGGACGTAATGGCTAGGCCACCGAAAATACCGCTTTTCCAACGCCAGGTGCTCTTATAATTAAAGGTAAAAACGAGTCGCGCCAAATACTGGATAAGCGCACCGAATACAAAAGCGACGGCCACAGAAAGGAATATGGCCAAAATCACCTGCAGGGCCTTGTCCGTATTCAAGAAGGCACCGAACGACACGGGGTCGGCCGCCGTTGCCACCTTGACCAAAGCCAGCGCAAAGGAGGCTCCCAAAAGTTCAAACACCATTGAAACCGTGGTCGATGTGGGCATGCCCAGCGAATTAAACACATCAAGCAGGACGATGTCCGTCACCATCACCGCAAGGAAAATGTACATCACTTCACGGAAATAAAACAACTCCGGATTGAACATGCCGTGCCGGGCAATGTCCATCATACCGTCGCTCATCACCGCGCCGCAAAACACGCCGGCAGCAGCAATAATCACCACTGTGCGGAAACGTGCCGCACGCGATCCGATGGCCGAATTCATGAAGTTCACCGCATCGTTACTCACACCGACCCACAGGTCGAAAACGGCGAGCACGAAGAGGAACAAGACCATACAAAAATATATCCATTCCATAAATTAATATATTGATTTATTATTATTTATCTTCCATCATTCCTGTTTCTGAACGGGACCGGAACAGGCCGGGCACGACAGGAAGTCTCTTTTTCAAGTGCAAAAATAAGTTTACAATATGTTGAAAATATGACAAACTTGTTAAGAAATTGTTACATCCCCACGCAACGGTGCAAAACCGGGATTCTTCTCCGACTCTGCGGCGCGACTTCCCTGCATTCATTTAAAATAACCGAACACAACCACCGAAAACAGCAGAAAAATGCGTAATATTGCCAAAGGAAACACAATATTCAACACCTCCTACCCCAAAAGAACATCATGAACGAATACAGAATACTGGTGGTGGACGATGAGCCCGACCTGCGCGAGATTCTGCAATGCAACCTGGAAAATGCCGGCTATGGTGTCGACACCGCAGCGTCGGCCGAGGAGGCGCTGACCCTGCTCGGCCCGCAACATTCTCTGCTGCTGCTCGACGTCATGATGGGCGGCATGTCGGGATTCCGCCTGGCCGAAAAACTGCGCAAGGAACTGCACAACCCCATTCCCATCATTTTCCTCACCGCCCGCGACACGGAAAACGACCTGCTGACCGGCTTTTCGGCCGGCGGCGACGACTATATAGCCAAACCCTTCTCATTGCAGGAAGTGCTGGCACGCATCAAAGCGCTGCTGCGACGGGCTACTCCTCCTCCCGCCACACCGCAAAAGCCCGTGGAATCAGGGAACATCCGCATCGACCTCGCCCGCAAGATGGTGAGCATCAACGGAGAGGAACTGCATCTGCCTCCCAAGGAATTCGGCATACTGCGGCTGCTGGCCAGTCAGCCGGGCCGCGTCTTTTCCCGCGAGGAAATACTCAGCGAGGTGTGGAAAGGTGAAAGTTGTGTGCTCGACCGTACCGTCGATGTCCACATTGCCCGCATTCGCCGCAAGTTAGGCACCGAAGGTCATCATCTTGTCAACCGTCAAGGCTATGGATACTGCTTCAGATAAACATTTTCTTTCTTTCAGCATGCGCCTGATGCTGGCGCTTTCGCTCGTTTTCACCGTTTTTTCCGCAGCCGTCATTCTTTTCGAGAAGCACAACGAACGCAATTACCGCGAAAAGATGATTGAAGCCCGCCTGCGCAGCTACGCCGACGTCATGGCCGGCATCATTGAGGGAGAAGGGCAGCGCCGGGACAGCACCCAAATCCAGCATCTTACCCGCATCTTCCCGCAAGAACTGCGACTGACCGTCATCACCCGGAAAGGCAAAGTGGTCTATGAATCAGACCACCGGGCCGCCACACACATGGAACACCATGAAGACCGGCCGGAAGTGCAGGAAGCCCTCAGCCGCACAGAAGGCAGCGACCTGCGCACCTCCAGCACCACCGGACTCCCCTATTTCTACTTTGCCAAATCCTATGGCAGTTTCCTGGTCAGGGTAGCGCTTCCCTATAATGCCCCCGTGGCCGAATTCATGAAGGCCGACAACCGGTTCATGACCTTCGTGCTCATTCTGCTGGCGGCGATGCTGGTGGTTTCAGCCTTTCTGTCCTACCGCCTCGGCCGGTCCGTGCACCTGCTTCGCCGTTTTGTCCGCTCAGCCGACAAGGGGCTGGCCGACTATGACGAATTCCGCTTCCCACACTCCGATCTGGGCGACCTGGGACGCAGCCTGCTGCGCAAATACAAGGAACTGGAAGAAAGCAACCGCCTCATCGCCAAGGAGCGGGAGCGTCTGCTGCGCCATTTCCACTATTTCGAAGAGGGCATTTCCATCTTCTCGCCCGAACGGAAGAAGATATATGCCAACCCCATTTTCCTGCAATACATCAACACCATTCTCGACCAGCCCACAGCCGACATCAATGCCCTCTGGCAGCATCCGGCCTTTGCTCCTGCCGTAGAATTTCTGCAACTGAACAGCGGGAAAGCCACACACACGGAAGATGCCCCCATCTTCCGTTTCAACATCCCTGCCGGCAGCACCTTCTATGCCGTGCAACTGCTCGTCTACAACGACGGAAGCCTGGAAATGACACTCAGCGACATCACACGCGCAGAGAAAAACCGGCGACTGAAACAACAGATGAGCAACAACATCACCCACGAACTGCGCACACCCGTCAGCAGCATACGCGGATATGTCGAAACCCTGCTCAACTGTCCCAACCTTTCGGAAGAACGCCGCCGCCATTTTCTCGAACGCGCCTACAATCAGGTGGTGCGGCTGACGGACCTTATCCGCGACGTAGCGCTCATCACCAAAACCGAAGAAGCACCCGAAACCCTCCCGCTCGAGCGCATTGAGGTGTGCTCCATCGTCGACGACATCGTGGAGGAACTGCGCCCCGATTTGCTCAACGCCCGCATGCTGATTGAAAACCACATCCCGGCCGACACCATCATCCGCGGCAACTATTCGCTCGTTTACAGCATATTCCGCAACCTCTTCGAAAACAGCATCAGGCATGCCGGCCCCGAAACCATCATCCACGCCGAGTGCTACAACCAGGACGACACTTTCTGTTACTTCCGATATTATGACACTGGCTGCGGCGTGGCTGAAGAACATCTGCCCAGACTTTTCGAACGGTTCTACCGCGTGTCGGAAGGACGCACGCGCGACGCAGGAGGCACCGGTCTGGGACTGTCCATCGTGCGTAACGCCATACAGTTCCATCAAGGAAACATCAGTGTGCGCAACCGTCGTGAAGGCGGACTGGAATTTCTTTTCACGCTGAAAAAATGAGGTGCGCCGCCCATGCCTGTCCCCCTGTCAGCATGGCCTCTGCATGCAGTGCGCGCTTCACGAAGACTTGGGTCATACTGCTGAAAAAACAGTCAGTACTTCCGTTGAAACAAAACTACTGACTGTTTTTCCTAAAGTACTAACTGTTTTTTCTAAAGTACTGACCGTTTTTCCGTACTCCGCGCGACGGCCATTTTGCCGGCCGGGCTGCGCCCGCCTACGGCCTCATCGCCTGTTCACACATCGCCCCCGCTGCCACAGCAGGCAACGGGGGCGATGTTTTTTCGTCTACGGCAGGTGGGACACTCCTCAGCGCCGCATGCGGAACACGAGCGTGCCGCCCTTCACGATGTCGGCATGTTCGATGTAGTTCTTGCGATACCGTTTGCCGTTCAGATAAATCCGGTCCACATAGAGATGCTCACGGTCGAGTCCCTCGGCCACCACCGTGAAGCGCTTGCCGCCGGGCAGATGGAGCACGATGCGGGGCAACTGCGGCGCGCCGAACACATAGCGGGCACTCACCGGATCGACCGGATAGAAGCCCATGGCCGAGAGCAGATACCAGGCCGACATCTGTCCGCAGTCGTCGTTGCCGCAAAGACCGTCGGGCTTGGGTAGATACTGCGTGTCAAAAATCTGCCGCACCAGTTCCTGCGTGCGTTCCGGCCGCCCGGCCAGCGCATAGAGATAAGCCACATGGTGGCTGGGCTCATTGCCGTGAGCATACTGCCCAATCAGTCCGGTCACGTCGGCCAGCGTACTTTCCAGCCGGACGGTAAAGAGCGAATCGAGTTTCCGGGTCATGGCTTTCGGTCCTCCCATCAGTTTAATCAGTCCCGGAATGTCGTGCTGCACGTGCCAGGTGTATTGCCAGGCATTCCCCTCCGTATAGTCGCCTCCCGTGCTTTCCGCATGGGCCAGAAGACTGGGATTGAAGGGCGACTTCCAGGAGCCGTCGCTGTTGCGCGGACGCATGAAACCGGTTGAGGGGTCAAAGAGATTCCGGTAGAAACCGGCCCGGCGGGTAAAATATTCCGCATCGTCCTTGCGCCCCATCAGGCGTGCCATGTCGGCCGCGGCATAGTCGTCATAAACCGATTCCAGCGTGGAGGATACGGATTCGGTGCGGATGAGGTCGGCAGGGAAGTAGCCATGCTTCATATATACATCCCAATGCGATTTCGGTCCGTGAGCCACCGTCTGCGTACGCTTGATGGCCTCAAAAGCCCGGTCGGCGTCATAGTCGCGGAAACCTTTGTGATAGGCCTCGGCAATGATGGCCACCGAGTGATTACCTATCATGCAATAGTTTTCCTTGCCCCACAGCGTCCACACCGGCAAATAGCCACAGGCATCGGCATGGGCTATCATGGAGCGGACAAAGGGCGACACTTTTTCGGGCACAGCCAGCGTGTAGAGCGGATGGGCCGCACGATAGGTGTCCCAGGTGGAGAAGGTGGAGTAATACTGTCCGTTGTCCGCACGGGCCAGCTTCCCGTTGGCGTCGCGGTAGGCCCCGTCAACGTCGGCTATGTTGTTCGGCTGAATCAGCGCATGATAAAACGCGGTGTAGAAATTCGTCTTCTGGTCGTCGGTGCCTTCGGCCTCGAAACGCGACAGATAACCATTCCACACCCGGCGCGCGGCAGCGGCAGCCGCCGTGAAATCCCACCCCGGCAGTTCGGCCGCCAGGTTACGGCGGGCTCCGTCGACCGAAGCCGAAGAAAGAGCCACCTTGGCCTCCAGCACATCGCCGGGACGCAGCGCAAAACGCAGCAACACCCGATGGCCCCGCTCACCGGGCTGCTTCGGCAACGTGTCGGCCGCAACGACCGGACGGTTGAAAGTCAGCACGAAATAAACATCCTGCTCCACCCAGACCCGGTTACGCACATGTCCGGAGAGCGTACGGTCGTCGTCCTGCGCAAACTCACACGCCAGCACGTGCGAATGATACTGCTGTTCATTCCAGGCCGGTCCGTGCTGAAGGTCGAGCAGCACCGAAGCCGAATCGGTCCGTTCGAACGTATAGCGGTGATAGGCCACACGGGGAGTGGCCGTCAGCTCCACTTTTACTCCGGTTTCATTCAGACGCACGGCATAATAACCCGGAGAAGCCTGCTCCGTGCGCTTGTCGAAAGTGCTGCGATAATCCTTCCGGCCGGGGCGTGCCGTCACGGGCATGAGCAGAATGTCGCCCAAGTCCAGGCATCCCGTCCCGTTGAGGTGGGTCTGCGTGAATCCCCAGATGCGGTCGTCCGTATAGCGGTATTCCGAACAATATTGCCAGCCCACCGCACCGGTGACCGGACTGGGCTGCACCAGTCCGAAAGGCTGGCAGGCTCCGGGAAACGTATGCCCGTTGTCGGCATTTCCGATAAAGGGATTGACATAACGCGCATAGTCCGTCTGCGCCACTGCGCCCGCCGCATAGAATAGCGCAGCCAGCATCCAACACTTCTTTTTCAGTAACAATTTCGTTTTTTTCATAATGGGTCAACAACACTGCGCCCCATGACACAGTCCACAACCTGCACACACAGGGCACGAAAAAAAATCCTTTTGGCAAAGGTAAACATTCTACGGGAAAAGAAAATGCAGAAAAGCCACTTTCTGAAAGGGAACCGGACCGAAACCGAACATCCGAAGCTGGAAAAAACACAGAAAAAACAGCCTCTACTCAAAATAGAAGGAAAGAACCACCATGCTGACAGACGCGCCATTGAGCGACTGCGTGAAAATCTTCTTCGTCGGGTCGTTCAAATCCGTACGCTTTTTGTCGAGCACATTCCCCAGTCCGAAACAGAATTTCAGTTCCGGTATCAACTTGAAAAAAGGCAGGTAGAGGTCACATCCCATCCCGACCTCCACCATGAAATTCATCGGCTGGGTGCGAATGCGTCCCTGGGTGGCCGAGGTCAAATCCAGCATCGGCTGAATGCCCGCCAGGACATAAGGGCGATAATTGTTGAAGCGGGGAGCCGCCGCCTTAATGTCAAAAGGCAAGGCGATGTAACTCGATTTCAGGTCCTGCGACACCGTTTCGCCGTTCTGCAGATTGCGGAACTCGATGTGCTTGCTTCCAAAATGCAACGAAGGAATCAGCCGAAGCGCAAAATATTGATTGAGCTTCCACTCGCCAAGCACACCCACCGAGAATCCCACGCCCGGGCGGTCGTTCTCGGCCAGCCACTGTGCTCCCGTTTCCGGATCCACATACCCGTTGTTCTCCAGACTGAGGCCCTGGTCGTGAAGGCCGAAGGTGAAGCCGTAGTGGAAGCGCCGCTCGTCGATGAACGGCTTGTGCTGCACTTTGCGCTGTTGCGCCAAAGCCCCTGATGCAAAGCAGCAGAGGCACAGAAGCAGGACGGATATGTAGCGCAACAGGTGCATATTCAGTTTCAATAACGGCACAAATTTAATAATATTGCCCGGCACACAAAAATAAATAAGCCTTTTCAGCACACAGAAACCGACGAAACCTGTCCTGCGAAAACCGGCATCGGCCGACCCGTCTCAAAAAAACAGGAATATGCAGAAAAAAGTAAGGGCCACTCTTTTCCTTATCAAAGATTTGTGTAACTTTGCGCCAAATACTGATATCGACAACAGATTACTAACAATTTAAAAATTCACTAACATGGCTTATGTAATTAGCGACGACTGCATTGCATGCGGTACTTGCATTGACGAATGCCCCTCTGGTGCCATCTCTGAAGGCGCAAAGTATTCTATCGACCCCAGCGTATGCGTTGACTGCGGTACTTGCGCAGACGTATGTCCTTCTGGCGCTATCGCTCCGGGCGAATAATCGTCGCAGAAAACCCAATTCTCCCCAAGGAGACTTTACCGCCGTTTTGCCAGGCAAAGCGGCGGTTTTATTTTACCCCTCCGAAACGGACGACAACGGCACAGTCCTTCCCCCTCCCCCGCACCGGCAACAGACATCCGGCCGTGGCCATACCGGAGAAACTCCCGTTTCCCGCCTGAATCTTCCACATTTCAGGCATTCACCCCCGCAAAAGGACCCTTCTTTCCCGAATTGAAAGAAAAAACAGCGACAAAATTTTGTCCAGAACGCCAAAAGTCCTATCTTTGCATCCGTCTTCTGAAAACAAACGAAGAAATGCGGAAATAGCTCAGTTGGTAGAGCACAACCTTGCCAAGGTTGGGGTCGCGAGTTCGAGTCTCGTTTTCCGCTCTCAGGTCGCTCGAATGGTGGAATCGGTAGACACGAAGGACTTAAAATCCTTTGGCCAGTGATGGCTGTGCGGGTTCAAGTCCCGCTTCGAGTACAAGAAATAGCGCTAATTGCTTGATAACGAGTAATTAGCGTTTTTCTTTTCCACAGAACGCACTCTTTCCATTCTGTAAAAGCACACCACATTTGAAACTTTTCCGACAAAATAACAAGAGGCGGCTCCCCTTCGGGAATATCACCCGGTACGGCCAATGACTACGCTTTGCCGACAACAGGAAACACTGTTTTTTCCAGCAATAGCCAAACCCTTCTGTTCCTGATATTATTCACACCCCATTCTCCACGTCTGACCCTTATTTACAGAGAAACCATATGATGAAAGAAGTCAATCCGGCAACAACGACACGTGCCTACGCATTTGATATGTGGATGCACGCCCCCATGCCCATGGTCACCTTTTTCAAGACACTGGACGTAACCCGCCTGGCAAAGAAAAGCAAGAAGAAAGGCTTAAAGTTCAATATGCTGATGTGTTGGTGCATCGGCAAAGCCGCATCCGCCATCAAGGAGTTCTACCTTCTTCCCGTCGGCGACAAGTTGATGCAGTATGACAGCATCGCCGTGAATACAATCGTAGCCAACCGGAATGGAGAAGTAAGTTCCTGCGACATCCCTTTTTCTGAAGAGTTGCCTCTGTTCCATCGTGATTACATGCGGTTGACCAGGCAGGTGGCCGACAGTTGCCGAAACCATGACTTGACAGAGAGCATGGTCATCGGTACCTCTGCGTTGGTGAATTATGATATTGATGGCGCAGTGGGGATGTACAGCGGAGTTTTCAACAATCCGTTCCTGATTTGGGGAAAATACAGAAAGCATTTTTTCAAAAAATATCTGACCGTATCCTTTCAGTTCCACCACACACAAATGGACGGGGCCCATGCCGCACGATTTCTGGACGAACTCCAAAACGAAATAAAACGTATTTAATCCGGCGCAAGCCCTTCTGTTGTCTTTTTGTCTGAAAATTGATGCAGCCCGACAAAGCCACGCCCAAGGACCACATCTTGGCTTTTCGCTCGCCTTTCACTATCTTTTCATAAGATAGGAGGCGGCTCGGCCATGCCAAACCTGAAAACTGCGTTTTCGGTTTGTCATTGCGCTCGCCTTTCACTATCTTTGCCACGAGAAAAGCATATTAGCCAATAAAAAAAACGGAGTAGGACGGCGCTGAGGGGCTCTGCAACTGCTCCATACCTTATTTATGATATATGAAAAACTTACTTAATCAACTGCACTATGCTGCAACTGCCCTTTGCTTCTTCCTTTGCAGTTCCACCATTTGGGCACAACAGAAAATGGAGTTAGAAATATGGCCTGACGGAACCCCAAACACCAACAACATCACGGAACCGGAACAAATACTGGAAGGTATGCGTATCGGCCGCATCAGCCGCCCCACACTCACGGTCTACCTTCCAGAGAAAAGTTGCGGGAAAGCCATTATCGCATGCCCGGGAGGCGGATACACTTATGTGGCCACCCGTCATGAGGGACACGACATGGCCCAATGGTTCAACGATCAAGGCATCGCCTTCGCTGTTCTGAAATACCGCACTCCGAACGGACACTATGATGTCCCGCTGACGGATGCTCTCGAGGCCATCCGCCTGCTGCGAAGAAACGCCGAAAAATGGAATATCCGGCAAGTGGGAATCATGGGTGCCTCCGCCGGCGGACATCTGGCCTCAACTGCCGCCACACACTACACGGCGGACTCACGCCCCGACTTCCAACTGCTGTTCTACCCCGTTGTCAGCATGCAGAAAGGAGTCACCCACAGCGGTTCGCGCCAGCAACTGCTGGGCCGACAGCCTTCCGACGAACTGATAAGGCTCTTCAGCAACGAACTCCACGTTGACAGCCTCACACCGCCGGCTCTGATTATCCACTGCAGCGACGACGCTGCCGTTCGTCCCGAAAACAGCCTGCGCTACTATAAGGCGCTGATAGCCCACCGCGTACCGGCCACACTCATTTGTTATCCCAAAGGCGGACACGGCTGGGGATTCTCCGACAGTTTCCCCTACAAAAAGGAATGGATGGCCGAAGTCAGGAAATGGCTGGAAATGCTCTGACTGTTGCCTGCACACAGCTGTTCCGCCACGGACTAAGACAAAGGCTTCCGGTAATTTCTGTCTGTAGAAAAATACCGGAAGCCTTTGTTGTTCTTCTATCGGCCAAAGAAACATCAATGCCCGTGATGACATTCGTGATGACCGCCATCATGGCCGCCGCACTCATGATGCTCATCGCCATGCGCGCTGCATCCTTCTCCCGAATCCTCCAGTTTTCCGTCCAGATAGTCAGCCACAACGAGGTCCACATCGCCACTGCAACCGCGCACCACCTTTATGTGGTTGCTCTGCAGAATATTCAGGGCACCTTCGCCCATGCTGCCGGCCAGCATCACTTCAACGCCAAGCTGCCGGAGCACATTGACGACTCCCGACTTGCATCCGCATCCCTGGGGAGAGGGCAACGTATCTTTCACGGCAATTTCGCCGTCTTTCACCGTATAGATGGTATAATGGTCGCAATGGCCAAAATGATTGTCCACCTGATTGTCTCTTGTCGGTACTGCTATTTTCATTTTTCCACTGATTTTTGATTTTCCTTTTCCGCAGCAGACGGGCTGCATCCGGCCAAAGATACGAAGAATCTTTGAAATGAAGCGGGATTTCCTTGCCGAACCCACCCGCAGGCCGACAAAAAGCACATGACAGCAAGCCGGAAACGTAAATACTCTGGAAGTGTCATGCCCCATGAACGGCCGGCATTTTCACTAGTACTGACCGCAACAAGCAAGATTTTCCTTCCGCGAAGGAGAACTGCCCATACGTGAAGTGCACCGCACCGTCCTTCTTCCGTCTCGCCCGCCGGCATAAAATCCGCATCATTTAAGCCACGCTATACAAATAAATCCTACTTTTGCACTTTCTACAGACGATTTACCATGCATAACTAAATTACCCTTGCTATGAACTCTCTGAAAGCAACCCTACTGATTTTACTCCTGGCACTGGCCTGCCCCGCAAACCTGTCGGCACAAACCGACACGGAGCGGAAATGCCTGCTTGCCTTCGACTCACTGAACACACAACTTTCGGCCAAATACCAGGCACAAGACTATCCGGGCGCCGAAGCCCTATGCCGCGAAATCATCCGCTTCTATGACGCGCATGCAGCAGAGTTGTCCGAAGGTTTTGTCTATTTCAAAAACTCAAGCTACTACAACATGGCCTGTCTGCAGGCCAAACAAGGAAAAAAACAGGAAGCTGTCGCCAGTCTGAACAAAGTGCTGAACAGCGGCAAGCTGGAAATCAGTTACCGGAAAATCACTCAGGACCAGGATTTGAAGGACATTCTCCAGGCGGAAGAACTGCAACCAGCCCTGGCACGTCTGAAAGAAACCGCGGACTATCTTTATGTGCTGCAGAACGCACCGGAATACAGCCGGCCGCAACAGGCCGACAACCGGCCCCACACCGTCTATGCAAAGGCCGACGACCCCAATCTCCTGCGGGTCCGAAAATATTTCCGGCTCGACAGTGTGGTCGTGGCGGGTAATGAACTGGCTACCATTAAAAGTATTCTGACCTACATCCACAACAAGATACGCCACGACGGCCAAAACGGTAACCCGACCGGCGGAGCCAACTCCATAAACTATGCGGAGGCCTGCAAGGACGGAAGCCGGGGACTGAACTGCCGCGGCCTGGCCACGGTGCTGAACGAATGCTATCTGTCCATGGGCATTTCCTCGCGCGTCATCACCTGCCTGCCCAAGACCTACATCAGCGACTGTCATGTCATCAATGCCGTCTACTCCTCCACCCTCGGCAAGTGGCTCTGGATTGACCCTACGAACAATGCCTGGGTGACAGACGACCGGGGCAACCTGCTCAGCATACAGGAGGTGCGGGAACGGCTGAGAACCGGACAGCCCGTACGGGTCAACGAGGAAGCCAACTGGAACAATGAGCGAAAGACCCAAACCGAGGACTACCTATACGACTACATGGCCAAAAACCTCTTCTACATAGAAAGCTGGACCCGCTACGGATTCAACACGGAAAGCGACACAAAGAACCCCGTCAGCTACATCATGCTGCAACCCGCCGGCTGCAACAGCAGCGAGAAAAAGGCGAACACCCTTTCGGTCAGCGACGACCGCTACTTCTGGCAAGCGCCGCTGTAACGGCAACCGTATTCCCGTGAGCAACCTCTCTTCCAACAACAAACCCCTATGCTGAAAATCACCGTACTTACGGACAACCTGCCCCATCCTTCCGACGCCCGCCTCGTGCCGGAACACGGACTCTCCATGTTCATCGAAGGGGACAACTGGCGTCTGCTCTACGACATGGGGCTGAACGGGGCGTTTCTGCACAACGCGGAAATCCTCGGCACCGACCTTTCGCAGGCCACCATGGCCATTGTCTCACACGGGCATCGCGACCACAGCGGCGGCCTGCCGTTTCTCCTGCAACGGTACCCCCATCTCCGGGTCTGCCTTTCGCAAGCCATCATCGGAAGCCGTTTCTTCACTTCCCGGCATGCCGGAAAACGGGATTTGAGCACTGACGCCGAATGCCTCACCCGCCATGCCGGCCAACTCGACCTGCTGGACGACAGCCGGTGGCTGCACCCGGGACTGGCACTGGTGCGTTGCCACACCCGCCACTTTCCATCCCCCGTCGGCAACTGCTTCCTGACGGTAAGCCGGAAGGAAGAGGAAGAACAACCCGACACCTTCGACCACGAACTGTCACTGGCCATTGTCACCGACAGTGGCCTGGTGGTGGTGTCGGCATGCTCGCACTGCGGCGCACTCAACATCATTGACGCGTGCCGAAAATTTACCGGTGAGGAACGCCTGGCGGCCTTCATCGGCGGTCTCCATTTTGTCGACTGCCGGCAAACCCCTGACGAAACGGCCCGGTTCGCCCAAACCTGGAACCGGCTCTATCCCGACGCCCTTCTCTACACCGGCCACTGCACATCCGACCGTGCCAAAACCGAACTGGCCCGGCACATCGGACCGCTGCACTTTTTCCATACCGGAGGCCGCATTCTCCTGTAAAGGGAAGAACCGGCCATCTTTCCTTCTCTCAAAAATCCGCGGGGTCCTCCCCCTTTCACACGGCAGCGGGCGGCAGAAATCAGTTTTCTGCCGCCCGCTGTTATTTATTGCCGTCCGCCGGAAACCGCCGGCGAACGCATCTTCATGCACACCGGCCGTTACTTGCAGCCACCGGCGCAACGAGGCTTAATCTGCTGGAAGAAATCGTTACCCTTGTCGTCCACCAGGATGAAGGCGGGGAAGTCCTCCACTTCAATCTTCCAGATGGCTTCCATGCCGAGTTCGGGATATTCCACACACTCAATGCTCTTGATGTTGTTCTGCGCCAGGATAGCGGCAGGTCCGCCGATAGAGCCGAGGTAGAAACCGCCGTGCTTCTTGCAGGCATCGGTCACCTGCTGCGAGCGGTTACCCTTGGCCAGCATAATCATGGAGCCGCCGTGGCTCTGGAAGAGGTCCACATAGGGGTCCATACGGCCGGCCGTGGTCGGGCCCATCGAGCCGCAAGGCATTCCGGCAGGCGTCTTGGCCGGACCGGCATAATAGATGGGGTGATTCTTCAGATATTCGGGCATCGGCTCACCGGCATCGAGGCGTTCCTTAATCTTGGCATGGGCAATGTCGCGGCCTACGATAATCGTACCGTTGAGCGACAGGCGGGTGCTGACCGGATATTTCGTCAGTTCCTTCAGAATGTCGGCCATCGGCTGGTTCAGGTCGATGCGCACCACTTCACCCTCGCCTGCGGCGCGGAGCTCTTCCGGAATCAGGTTGCCGGGACAGTCGTCCATCTTCTCAATCCAGAATCCGTCCTTGTTGACCTTACACTTGATGTTGCGGTCGGCCGAGCAGGACACGCCGAGACCCACCGGGCAGCTGGCGCCATGTCGCGGCAAGCGGATGACGCGGACATCGTGGGCGAAATACTTACCGCCGAACTGGGCACCCAGTCCGATGCGGTGTGCTTCTTCCAGGAGCTGCTTTTCCAGTTCCACATCGCGGAAGGCACGTCCCGTTTCGTCGCCCGTGGTAGGCAGGTTGTCGTAATAATGAGTGGAAGCCAGCTTCACCGTAAGCAGGTTCTTCTCGGCAGAAGTACCGCCAATGACAAACGCGATGTGATAAGGCGGGCAAGCTGCCGTACCGAGCGTTTTCATCTTCGACACGAGGAACGGCACGAGCGTAGCCGGATTCAGGATGGCCTTGGTTTCCTGATACAGGTAAGTCTTGTTGGCCGAACCGCCGCCCTTGGTCACACAGAGGAAACGGTACTCCATGCCTTCGGTGGCTTCGATGTCAATCTGCGCGGGCAGGTTACACTTGGTGTTCACCTCGTCATACATGGTGAGCGGCGCATTCTGCGAATAGCGCAGGTTTTCCTCCGTATAAGTCTTGTATACGCCTTTCGAGATGGCCTCTTCGTCGCAGTAGCCGGTCCATACCTGCTGTCCCTTCTCACCGTGCACGATGGCCGTACCCGTATCCTGACACAAGGGCAGCTGTCCCTTGGCCGACACTTCGGCATTGCGCAGGAAGGTCAGCGCCACATACTTGTCATTGTCGCTGGCTTCAGGGTCGCTCAGGATTTTTGCCACCTGCTCGTTGTGCGCACGGCGAAGCAGGAAGGAAACATCGCGGAAAGCCTGGTTAATCATCCGGGTAAGGCCCTCGGCCTCCACCTTGAGGATGGGTTTGCCTTCAAATTCACCCACACTGACGTAGTCCTTGGTGAGCAGATAATACTCCGTGTCGTCCTTTCCATGCTGGAACATCGGAGCATACTTAAATTCAGGAGCTTGTGCCATATTCGATTTGACTTAAAAAGGTTTGTACATAAACTATGCCCAAAGGTACGAATTTTCCGGCAGGAATCGGAGCCGCCGCCAAGGAAAAATGGACCGGCCGGTCCGAAAAAAAAAGAGAGCCGCCGCCCGAAGGAGGACCGCCCCGACGGCCGCAAGGGCACGGCATCCGCCAAAAGAGGCAACGGCCGGCGTGCCCCAATTTCCGGAAAATGATTATCTTTGCCTTGTAAAAGCGGCGCTGTCCCGGAATTGCCCGCTGCTGCCGGAACGCAGGACACCGCCCCTGTACTTTTTCACTCCAACCAACGAACACGTACATGAAAGAATTCATACAGTCGGAAGCCAAATCGGAAACCGCGGTACTCGTGGGCCTCATCACGCCACGACAGGACGAGCGCAAAACCGCCGAATATCTGGACGAACTCGAATTTCTGGCCGAAACGGCCGGTGCCGTCACCGTGCGCCGTTTTACGCAGCGGCTCGACGGCCCCAGCTCCATCACCTATGTGGGCAAAGGCAAACTGGAAGAAATCCGCCGCTTCATCGAGGCGGAGGAGGAAGCCGAGCGCGAGGTGGGCATGGTCATCTTCGACGACGAACTGTCGGCCAAACAGCTGCGAAACATCGAAAAGGAACTGCGCGTGAAGATACTCGACCGCACCAGCCTCATTCTCGACATCTTTGCCATGCGCGCACAGACGGCCAATGCCAAGACACAGGTGGAGCTGGCGCAATACCGCTACATGCTGCCCCGCCTGCAACGGCTCTGGACGCACCTGGAGCGACAGGGCGGCGGCTCGGGCGGCGGAGGCGGCAAGGGCTCGGTGGGACTGCGCGGACCGGGCGAAACACAGCTCGAAATGGACCGCCGCATCATCCTCAACCGCATGTCGCTGCTCAAGGAGCGGCTGGCCGAAATCGACCGGCAAAAGACGACACAGCGCAAAAACCGCGGCCGGCTCATCCGCGTGGCCCTCGTGGGCTATACCAATGTGGGCAAATCCACGCTCATCAACCTGCTGGCCAAGACGGAGGTGTTCGCCGAAAACAAACTCTTCGCCACGCTCGACACCACGGTGCGCAAAGTCATCATCTCCAACCTGCCCTTCCTGCTGGCCGACACGGTGGGCTTCATCCGCAAGCTGCCCACCGACCTGGTGGAATCGTTCAAGAGCACACTCGACGAGGTGCGCGAGGCCGACCTGCTGGTACACGTAGTGGACGTGTCGCACCCCGACTTTGCCGAACAGATTGAGGTGGTCAACAAGACCCTGCTCGACCTGGGCTGCAGCGACAAGCCGCAAATCACCGTATTCAACAAGATGGATGCCTACAGCTGGGTGGAGAAGGACGCCGACGACCTGACACCGGCCACACGCGAGAACGTTTCGCTCGAACAGCTCATGAATACGTGGATGGCCAAGACGGAAAACGACTGCATCTTCATCTCCGCCCGCCAGAAGCAGAACATCGACACGCTCAAGGAACTGCTCTACACACGCATCAAGGAGCTGCACGTGCAGAAATATCCCTACAACGATTTTCTCTTCCAGCACTACAACGAACAGGGTGAGGCGGAATAGGCCCGTTCCCGCCCCGGCCTCTACAGGCATCCCGTCCGTGGCGCAGCACTCCGCCACCACAGGAAAAGGCCGGATGAAGAGGATGCAATTTGTTAACAACTCTTAATCCGGATTTGGATTCCGGAAGAAAACATATTATCTTTGTAATAGAAGCAAGGGGAAGCCGGACGGCAAGGTCGGGTTTCCCTTTTTTCGGCCCCAAAAAGCCGAAAACGAAAGCAGGAAGTGATTTTCCGCGGCCTGCTTTCGTTTTTTCTTTCCCCTGTTCTGTTCCGACACTCCGGCCCGCAGGCGAAACGGGACAACGGCACCGCCGGTCCGCCCGTTAAACTTTCATAAAAAAGCAGGTGCGCCGAAACACAAAAAAACCTTTCCCCACGGAGAGCAGTCCGTCGGGAAAGGCAACATGGCAAACGCACAGTGCGTCTCTTTATTTCACCAGTGTGAAGAGGTCCTTTTCCTCCACAAACGAAAGATTATTGAGAATAATCGTTTCGCGCGTCAGTTCCGGCTGGTCGGTACGGAACACCAGAATACCCTTTTCGCCCAGCAGGAACGAATACATATAGGTAATCCCGATGCCGGCTTCGCTGAGAATGGCCACCGCGTCGGCGGCACGCCCCACCTGATTGTCGAGCGTGAGGGCAAACACGTCCGAAATGGCCACCGAAACGCCGGCCGCCTTCAGTTCGCCGTAGGCCCGCATCGGTTCGGAACAGATGATGCGGTAAATGCCATAGTCCACCGTGTCGGCGATGGTCGAGGCAATCAGCTGGATGCCGGCGCTCTTGAGCGTCTGCAACACCGTAAGCAGCGTGCCGGCCTTGTTCTCTATGAAAATGGAAAGTTGCTGTATGGTCATAATTACTATCGGTTACAGGTCGGTTCAGAAAGTTTTCCGCAAGTCCTTCACACGCACGGCCTTGCCTTCGCTCTTGGGCAACGCGCCGCGCGGCACCAGACGTACACGCGGCGTCACCAGGATTTCGTCCTTGAGCTGGCGCGTCACCTCGCGGGTGAGCTGCTGCAGGCGGCCGTAGTCGTCGGTAAAGAGCTGGCTGATTTCCACATCAATGGTCATTTCGTCGTTCGAGTCGAGCGTTTCGAGCGTAATGAGATAGTCGGTGCCCAACTCCTTGAACTGCATGAGGATTTTCTCAATCTGGATGGGGAAGATGTTGACACCCTTGAGGATAATCATGTCGTCGCTGCGTCCCTGCATACGGTCCAGTCGCTTGTGATGCCGGCCGCAGGGGCAGTCGCCGGGCAGTATGCGCGTCAGGTCGCGGGTGCGGTAGCGAAGCAACGGCATGGCCTCACGGTTGATGGTGGTAAGCACCAGTTCGCCCACTTCGCCCTCGGGAAGCGGTTCCAGCGTTTCGGGGTCGACGATTTCCACAATGTAATAGTCTTCCCAGATGTGCAGTCCGTTCTGCTCGGTGCACTCAAAAGCCACGCCCGGTCCGCACATTTCCGACATGCCGAAGGAGTTGTAGGCCTTCACGCCGAGCATGTCCTCGATGCGCCGGCGCTGCTCCTCCGAATGGGGCTCCGCGCCGATGATGAGCGTGCGCAGGCGCGTGTCGCGCCGGGGGTCGATGCCCATCTCCTGCATCACTTCGTGAATGCGGGCGGCATAACTGGGGATGGCGTGCAGGGCGGTTGTCCCGAAGTCGGTGATGAACTTGAGTTGCCGCTTCGTGTTGCCGGCCGCGGCCGGCACGGTGAGCATTCCCAAGCGCTCGGCACCATACTGGAAGCCGAGACCGCCGGTAAACATGCCATATCCCGATGAGTTCTGAAACACGTCGCCGGGACGCAACCCCACCATGTAGAGACAGCGCGCCACGGCCTCTGCCCACTGTTCGAGGTCGCGCTGCGTGTGCAGCACAACGGTGGGCGTGCCGGTGGTGCCGCTGGAGGAATGCAGGCGCACCACCTTTTCCAGCGGCACGGCCGCCATGCCGAAAGGATAATTGTCGCGTAAGTCCTGCTTCGTGGTGAAAGGCAGTTTGCGCAAATCGTCAAGCGTATGGATGTCATCGGGAGTCAGCCCGCATTCGGCCAGCCGTTTCTGGTAAAACGGAGAGCCCATGCAATGGCGAACGGTCTTCTTGAGCCGTTCCAGCTGCAGCGCCTCAATCTGCGGGCGCGTCAGGGTCTCCATTTCCGGGTGCAGATACATAGTCATTTTTTTCGTTAAGGTTATTTCCTTTGCAAATGTATAAAAAAACCGGAACCGACCGGAAGAAATGTGAAAGAATCCGTTTATTTTTTGTACAAAATGCCACTTTTCGCCACCATCACGAAAAGAAACGGCCAAGCGGAAACCGGAAATTCCCGGCATTAGGGGAAAAACAACGGCGGCCACCCCCAAAGGAGCGGCCGCCGGTAAAGGCTCCATGACAGCAGGACCCGCCGGCTGTCATTGCAGGCGCAGGTTCACCTGACCGTAGCAGGGCAATGCCTCAAGCGTCTTGCAATAGTTTCCCCATGCTATTTCGGGATAGTCCCAACGGTTGTTGACATACCACAGCAAGTCATCGGCCGCCGACTTGTCCATGCGGCAGGCCACCTGTGCCTCGGGCGAGCAAGCGTAAACGCCGTGGCGGCGTTCCGAGAGAAGCCGGTAGAAATAGATATTCTCCTTCATCCCCTTGGCCTGCTGACACAGGGGATGTGCCGAGCCGGCACCGCGGTCGCTCCAGTAATAATAATTATGCGTATCAAGCCCCCAGGGCTGACTGGGACGCTGGCCATAGGCAGCCTGCCGGCCACCGTAAAGCGCAACCTTCCCCTCGTTTCCGGCAAAGGCTCCCTCGGGATAACAGCTCCAATATCCGCGGCGCTGCCAATCCAGTTGCCGGATGGCATCGGAAAGGCGGAACAGCAGTCCGGCTTCGCGCAGATAACCGTTGGGTACGTTCCCGGTGCGGTAGTTCACCGAAATCTGTCCCCGAGTGCCGATTCGGATGTCATAGTCCACCTGCACGGCACCATAAGTGCCCGAAAGATGCACCACCACCCCTCCGGCAGCCTTCTCGTAGGCGAAATCGCGCTTTTTCCACTCCTCCGGCCGGCTGATATAAGCATTGGCGGCTTTACGCACCTCGGCACCGGTCAGATGATTGTAATTGATAAACAGATGGAGGAAAGGCCCTGCTTCCATCACGACCTCGCCATCCACACACACCCGCTTCATGAGTCCGGTAGCTTTACTGAAAGGCACTTCAAAACCTTTCCCCTTCACCACCACGGCACTGTCGGTTTCACTGACCGTCAGATCCGACTCCGCCAGCAGTTCCGGATAGGCAATCTGCCTGCGCCCCAACGTAAAGAGGTAGGCGTCGAGCATACGGCCCTGCGCATCGGAAAACACAATTTTCAGTTCGTGCCCTTCCTCCCACGGCTCGGCAGGCACGGACAATACGCCCGTGGCATGCGGACCGACGGGCGGCATCACGATGTTGCCCTGGCGGCCGTCATATTCATAGTGCGCCTTCACTTCCGTAAGGTCCGTGTGGTCGAAACGGTTGTGTACACGCAACAGCAAGGGCTGTCCGCTTTCGTAGGCCAGTTCCCGGTCATCGAGCAGGCGCACGGGCGAATAGGCCTTTTTCGTTGCCCAGAATTCCGGCTTGCGCCGACGCCACACATCGACGATGCCCCATTCTCCATAGCCCACACAGCGCCCTTCATACTCCAACGGCTTGGCCGTATGAGCAAACTCCTTCCAATAGGCCGTGCCATAACGCGGCTCGGGCAGGCTGAAGGTTTCGTCCACGTAGCCCCAGATGGCCCCGCCCAGTCCGCCGGGCGCCTGAAACAGCCCGCTCCACATACGGTCAATCGATTCGCCCCAGAACTCGCGGATGCCGGGATCCTCGCGCAGGGTGCGATAGGTATAGCAGGCAGGGTGTGCCCATTCGTCAAAGATGACAGGGATACCGGGCACCTGAAAATGCTGCACGTTGAAGCCCCACTGCGACAGATTGCCGTTGACATCCTGATAGTGCATACTCAGCACGTCATACACCTTTGCCTTCTGCTCCTTTGCGGCACCCGGATAGCTGAAAATGACGGGCCGCGTCGTGTCCGCAGCCTTCACCCAGTCCCAGCAAAGCTGGATATTCCGGCCATAACGGCTTTCGTTGCCGATGCTCCAGAGAATAACCGCCGGATGGCTCCGGAAACTCTTCACCATTTCCTGACACTGGCTCAGATACTGTGCCGTGTGCAGACTGTCGTTCTCCGAATTTCCCGGTGCGTAGTTCTTCTGCCGGTAAGTGTTGACAAAGCAGACAGCCGTTTCGCATTCCACATAAATGCCATAACGGTCGCAAAATTCAAGAAAGCGCTCTGACGGCGGATAATGGGACGTACGGACAAAATTCATATTGGCTTCCTTGAAGAGAACGGCATCCAGACTGTCGTAGTCCGCACTGCTGCTACGCCCCAGTTCAGGATGCATGTCGTGACGGCAGGCTCCGCGCAGCTTCACCGGCCGGCCATTGACGAGCATACGGTTGCCCACCACTTCCACCTTGCGGAAGCCCACCAGCTTCGTCCATTGCGAAACCTTGCGTCCCTGCTGGCTGACCACAGCCTCCAGGCGGTAAAGGTAGGGATGCTCGGCGTCCCATTTCACCGGCTGCTCCACAGGCAGTGACACCTGTTGCCGGCCCGGCTGCAACGGGCATTTCCGCTGTTGCACCGTGCGGCCGTCGTCAGGGCATATCAGCCGCAACTCCAGTTCGGCCGCCTCCTTCCCTTCATATTGGCAGAAAAAGTCCAGGCGGGCATCCCGAAAGAGCGTATCGAGATGAGTTTCTACATAAGCATCCGTCAGATGTGCCTCGGGCTGGACAAAAAGCACCACATCGCGCAAAATGCCGCCTACGGGATGATGGGCATAGCCCGAAGCATAGGAAATGTCGTCCTTGGCATCACGCACCTCCAGTTCCACCGTATTTTTACGCCCGGGCTTCACAAAATCCGTCACATCCGTTTCCCAGCGCGTGAAACCGCCCTTGTGCTCGCGCACAAAACGGCCGTTGATGCTCAACCGAGCATGGCTGTAAACGCCATCGAAGCGGAGAATGACCCGACGGCCGGAAAAATCGGAGGGAACCGTGAAGCGCCGCCGGTAGAAAAAGGGTACATCATGCTGCACGGCATATCCCTGCATGGCAGCTTCGCCCGGGACACGGATTTCATCCCACTTGCTGTCGGCGGTAAAGCGGAAATCCCACTTGCCGTTAAGTGAAAGGACCGGTTGTTTCACACCGGCCACCTCCTGCGGCAACACGTAACTTTTGACCGTCACCCCGGATGGCGGCATCCCGGCCACAATTTCTCCCGCCGGCAACAGGCAGGACAGTACGCCCAAGACGTACTTCAGCACACTTACAGTTTTTGCATTCATATACATTTGTTTTTACGTTCGCCGTTCCGATTGAACCGGCTACTCATTTCCATTTTTCCAAAAAAGCCATGGGAAAGGCCACCAGGCCAAGGGCACAGACTTTTTCACAGCTGATTCAAGGTGAATTACGTTAAAGGTTATTATATGGCAAATTTACGAAAACCATCCTTACCGCACACTTTTTCCCACGAAAAACGAAGAAAGCGACACCTATAAATAAAAGAAAAATATACCGCCCTCTCTCCGGACAAGCACATTTCCCTATTTTTCTCCCGGCTCCAATGCACAGGAAACGCCCCCAATGCTCTGCCGCGGCCCATTCGGAAACGCGGACAGGTGAAACTGCAAGACGCAAGCAACAGGTCTGGAAAACGGTCAACACTTCGGAAAAAACGGAAACTGTGACCGCTCTTCCTGCACGGGAAATACTAAAACAGAGGACAGACTTGAGACTGTCAACCTGCGGGACGCATCACACGTACCTCTCTCCCCTTTCAGCTTGTCGCTTCGCTGAAAATACCCGGGCTGCCGGAAAGGCCGGCCGCATACTGCCATACGGTCTTGATGACTTTTCACTACCCGCCATCCCTCCTTGTCAAAAAATCGCACCTTGAATGCCTTTCTTTTTCGAGGTAAAAACTATCTTTGCAAACGGACGGCGCAACACGACGGCTTCATCTCCCAAGTCTACACCGGTTTCCCGTCAAATCCATCTTATATACTATGAAAAAGACACTACTGCTGACACTTCCCCTGCTTGCGGGGAACTCCCTTTGGGCACAGGACAAGAACAAGCCCAATATTCTCTTCATTTTTGCAGACGACATGACTTTCCAGGCATTGGGTTCTGCCTCCGACGGCATAGTCAAGACGCCCAACCTTGACCGCCTCCGCTCGCAAGGCATGCACTTCACCCATGCCTTCAACCAGGGAGGCTACAACGGTGCCATTTCCATGGCAAGCCGGGCCATGCTCGTCACCGGCAAATACCTGTGGAGGGCCATGGACGAGACGGAAGGAAAAATTCACTTCAGCCGCAACGAACTCTGCTGGCCCGACAGTGTTCCCGTACACAAGGCTCAAAAACCCGCCCGCCGCTGCACGCTCTGGAGCGAATACATGCGTGAAGCGGGATATGAGACTTACATGACGGGGAAATGGCATGTTCCCTTTCCGCCGGCACAAGTGTTCGACCACGTGGCCCACGTCCGTCCCGGCATGCCGGGGGACAGCAAGGCCGGTTATGCCCGTAAATTCATTGAAGGAGTTGCCGACGAATGGAGCCCCACTGATCCCCGCTTCGGCGGCTACTGGCAGGGCGGACGCCACTGGAGTGAAGTGCAGCGCGACGATGCCATCGGCTACATAGAGCAGGCACGCCAGAGCAAGAAGCCTTTCTTCATTTATCTGGCCTTCAACGCTCCTCACGACCCCCGTCAGGCACCACAGGAATATCAGAATTTGTATGACGTCCACCACATTGACCTTCCCAAAAGCATGCTGCCCGTTTACCCCTACTGCGAAGAAATCGGCGCCGGGCGCCACCTGCGCGACGAAAGGCTGGCTCCTTTTCCCCGAACGCCGTATTCCGTACAAGTCAACCGAAAGGAATACTATGCCCTGATTTCACATCTTGACACCCAGATAGGGAAAGTGCTGGAAGCACTCGAAAAAAGCGGTATGGCCGACAACACCTATATTTTCTTCACCGCCGACCACGGACTGGCCGTTGGCGACCACGGATTCATCGGCAAGCAGAATCCTTACGAAGCCAGCATCCGCGTACCACTGTTTGTAACCGGACCGGGAATACGGAAAGGCAAGACAAGCGATGACCTGGTCTATCTGCAGGACGTCATGGCCACCGTGCTCGATATCGCCGGAAGCAAAGACAAGGAAGAAGTGGACTTCCAGTCCTTCCTGCCTCGTCTAAAGGGCAAGAAAGCGCAACCGCGCAAAGCGATTATCAACTGCTATGTAGGCAGTCAGCGACTCATCCGTACCGACCGTTACAAAATGATTATTTATCCGAGAATCAACAAGGTGCGTCTTTTCGACCTCAAAAAGGACCCGGACGAAATGAACGACCTTGCAACACGCCCGAAATACCGCCCGCTCATGGAAGAACTCTTTGTGGAATTTCAAAAACTTCAGAAAGAAATAGACGACCCGCTGGATGTCCGCCCCTATTTCGACCGCTATCTGCATGAAACGTTCGGAAACTGAATGCCGCCGGCCGTGATTCCCTTCCGAGCAGCACGATGAACTCTCCTGCAACGGTAAAATTCTCCCCCGCCCGAGCGGTCTTTTTCCAGACGCCGCATCGGACGGGGGATGATGTTTTCCGTCACACTCAGCAGAAACTCCGCAACAGCAATGACTGTCCTCCTGCTACGGTCCTTCCCGCTATCTTCCGCGCTCGCTGATGACTTTGGCAAAGCGCTCTCCCAGCGTCAGCAGTCCGAAGGTGCCCAGATGCACATCGTCGGACGGCTGGGGCGAACGGTAGTCGGCACACAGCATCTGCAAGTCGTCGCCCTCCACCAGCACAGCCCCTTCCACCGACAGCGGACTGCCACTGCCCTCCGCTACATCCCGCTGGGCCTGCCTTACCCAATCACGCCGGCTGAAACGCTCGGCAGCCATCGGCATCACCTCACCATAAACGAAAAGCAGGTCGGGCACCTGTAGCACACGGCGCACTTCCGCTATAAAATTCTTCAGATTCTCGCCGTAACGGCGCGAATTTTCATCACCGGCGTCAAAACGCGCATCCGCCTCACCCTGCTGCCACACCATGGCGCAGATAATGGGACGGTCGCCCCGGCTGCGGAGACT
>PPYF01027239.1_pt1 | contig 27622 bp, 23 predicted proteins | sample 1559871 | NCBI WGS metagenome assembly PPYF01 (sample SAMN08240021, study PRJNA423297) | Human gut metagenome, whole genome shotgun sequencing project.
AGCGTCCGGCAAAAGGGGGTTCCACCCCTGCTTTTGCCTGCCAGCGTGCTGCAATTGCCCCGTTGCCTTGTCCGAATTTTGCAACTTGTTTCATATAAATCATAAAATTGCGAATTGGAAAGGTTCAAAAAATGCAATTGCAGCAGGAAAAACGATTCTCAAAAACAAATTTGCTCCGCAAATGTGGGCTGCTCGCCCACACCTCGCCAGCATTTTTGAAAAATTGCTGGATCAAAAAACTTTTTCGTTTCAACAATGTTTGATGCAATGATAAAACAACATATAAAAAGCAGGGTTTGCTTCATGCACCCTGCTTTTTTGTATCTATTCTGCAATCCGCTGCATCCAGACTGCCGTTTCACAGTTCCCGAATCGGTTATAGCGGTTCAGTCCATATAGACATTCTGGGTCACGGGTAATCATGTTCCCCTGTTCCCGACAGTTCAACGTCATTTGAATCCCCAACTCTCGCAAAACCGGATTGCTCTCCGAGCAGAGAAAGCCATAAGGATAGGCAAACACCACAGGCTCGATCTGTAATTCCTCCTGAAAACGGGTTTGCAGCAAGCCCAAATCAGAAAGCAAGGTATCATGATATTGCTCTTCCGGTTCGTTTTCCTGAATCCGGCAACCGCAGCGGTCTGTATGATTGTGCATCTGATAAGTATGGCTGCCGAGTTCGATTCGCCCAGAATCCAACAGGGCTTGCAAATCCTCCCACGTCAGATAGGAATAGGAATCTTCATGCGGTGATTCCGGAGCGAGTTCATCTGTAAACTGCCCGACTACTGAAACAATTGCACACATGTCATACTGTTCGAGCAGGGGCAGAGCAAGGCTGTAATTGTTATAGAATCCATCATCAAAGGTCAACAAAATCGGCTGTTCCGGCAAATCTCCCGTGCCGTTGACATAGCGAATCAGTTCCGCAGACGAAACACTCGTATAACCTGCATCGTTTAAATAGGATAAATCAGCTGCAAATGTTTCCGGTCGAATCTGATAATCGCTCTCTGTGCCGGGGGCAATGCTGTGATACATCAGAACGGGCAGAGAAACGGGCGTTTCTGCATGAACGGTTTGCGGACAGCCTTTTGTGAGCAAAAATGCAAGCAGAATCAAACAGCCGTCCAGAATCAAGAACCAGATGCCTTTGTGGGAACGATGCATACGCAGTGCCTCCTTAGCGGATATTCTGTTTATCTTTATGCAGCAATTGGCTGGAATATACGGGAAAAGCAGAGAAATGACGGAATCCGTTCCCGTCATATTTTTACAGACTGCTGCATAAAATAGTGCAAAATGGGTATCATCATGAGGTGATGGCATGAGAAGAAAACGCAGACACAGAAGAAAAAAACGGATTTGGGGTGTAGCAGTTTGCCTGTTGGGAATTCTTTGCAGTGTACCAGCTTGGCATGTTTCCGCCGACCCCCAGAAAGAACCAGAATCGCAGTCCGATACCGTCGATACTGCCTTGCAGAATGTCCGAAGTGAAGGATGTGTACCGCTGCCGGTCTGGAATCCTTTGCAGGAAAAAGCAGAGCAAATCACCATGCAGGCAGCAGAAACGCAGTTGGCAGACAGTGGGCAAGTGGAACATCCGAGCGTAGATGCCAGCGTTGTCCCGTACCCGACCAGCTGGAACATTCAGGAAACGTGTGATGTGATTCGTACCACCTATGAAAATTATACGGGAGATGCCTTTTTTACCTTGCCGAATGGAGGTATGGTAAAAAATAAGACCGACCATTCCAATGCAGAGTTGCTTGCAGAAAGCGAACTACCGCCAGCGTTTCGGATTGCAGTCAACGACCAGCCGCAGGTTTTAATCATGCATACGCATACGACGGAAACCTATGAACCGGAAGTGCGGGAACATTACGACCCGCAATTTAGCTATCGAACAACCGATTGCAGCAAGAATGTAGTGGCGGTTGGAGATGCGATTACCGCAGAGTTACAGGCTGCCGGAATTGGTGTGATACACAGCGATGCCGTGCACGATTATCCTTCTTATAATGGAGCGTATGACCGCAGTGCAGAAACGGTTCGGGGCATTTTAGCAGAGTATCCGAGTATTAAAGTGGTCTTGGACATCCATCGGGATGCAATTTGCAGCGATACAACTTTGAGTCAGCCAATTGTCACCATAGACGGAAAAGAAGCTGCTCAGATTATGATTATTTCGGGCTGTGACGATGGAACGATGAATATGCCGAATTATCTGATGAACTTTCGGTTTGCCTGTCGCTTGCAATCGCAGATGGAGCAGCAGTATCCGAATTTTACCCGTCCGATTTTGTTTGACTATCGGCATTATAATCAGGATTTGACAACCGGCAGCCTGTTGATTGAGGTTGGCTCTCACGGAAACACGGTCGAACAAGCTGTATATTCTGGGCATTTGATTGGGAAATCCTTGGCAGAGGTGTTGTTAGATTTGAAATAATCGACGTACAGGAATCAGAAAGGAGCAGAGAACTTGAAAAAACGGACAAAAAAATGGCACCGTCTATTTCAGTACGGTGCACTCTATTTGTTATTGCAATTCTTTTTGCTGGCATATTTGCAAGTTGCTTGCCAGTCAGAGAACGCCTTGCAGCGAGAGCCGAGCGTTCGGGTGGCGATTACCGAGCAGAATGCGGAATCCTTACAAGTATCGCTCTTGCAGAACACTTATCGCATCCCCACACAAATACAGGAAACAACATTGCCGATTCCAGTTTTTGCAACAGAGGACGGCTGTTTGCTGTATCTGTTTTGGGAGTTGCTGCAATCCGGCGAAATTTGAAAAACAGAAGAAATGCACCGCCTGTTTCAGTATGGTGCACATTGCTTATCAGGCAGAGAACGCCTTGCAGCGAGAACCGGGTGTTCGGGTGGCGATTACCGAGCAGAATGCGGAATCCTTACAAGTATTGCTCTTGCAGAATACCTATACCATTCCCACACAAATACAGGAAACAACGCTGCTCGTTCCGGTTTTTGCACCGGAGGACGGCTGTCTGCTGTATCTGTTTTGGGAGCTGCTGCAATCCGGCGAAATTTGAAAAACAAAAGAAATGCACCGTCTATTTCAGTACGGTGCACGTTGCCTGTCAGTCAGAGAACGCCTTGCAGCGAGAGCCGGGCGTTCGGGTGGCAATTACCGAGCAGAACGCCGAAGCCTTGCAAGGTTCACTCTTGCAGAACACTGATACCATTCCCACACAATACAGGAAACAACATTGCCCGTTCCGGTTTTTGCACCGGAGGACGGCTGTCTGCTGTATCTGTTTTGGGAGCTGCTGCAATCAGGCAGGGTTTGAATACATCGGCGGCATAGAATCTTCCAGCTGCTGAATCGACTTTGCATATGTATGATAAAAGCGATTCAGTTCTCCCCGATAGACAAGATGAGCATCTGAGATATACCGCAAGTCGTCCGGTGTATGCAGGGAGAGCGGCTTGTTGAGTTGAACGCCGGACTGTGCAAGCAGGGTTGCCACGAACTGAGAACAGTGCAGCTTGTGTTTTCTCGACCAGCGAATCCGCAGGAAAGTTGTGCCGAGCCCCAGCACATTGTAAGAAAACATCGAGCGGTGATTTTTGAAGTATGCGAGGTTTTGTTCAAATTCCTGCTTTTTCTCTTTGGTTACGGGAATTGCATAGATTTCGCAGGGGATGACCAAAAATCGCCCTAACGTGCCCTCGCCGACAATTTCCTGATTGAATCCGGCGGGCAATGGAAAATGAATGTGGTTTCTGCAAAAGCTATACATTTCCTCCAGCGTCAAATCCAATGCCACCGAGGCATGGTTGTAAGGCTTTCTGGTAAAAAAATGCAATACTTTTGCAACGGATGTTCCGGTTTGCATCAGCAGAACGAAGATATGATCCTGCATTTCTCTCACTCCTAAAAAAATGTTTACAAAATATCCGATATTATTATAGCACAATCCCTTGACAAATGCAAGAGGGTGTGCTATAATATAAAAGGTTCGTGAGATGAATGTAAAATATGCGCCTGTAGCTCAGCTGGATAGAGTGTCAGACTCCGACTCTGAAGGTCGTGCGTTCGAATCGCATCAGGCGTACCAAATACACATCTTGCGTCCCTCCCCATGAGGGATGTCAAAAAGAAATAGGGGTATAGCTCAGCAGGTAGAGCAGCGGTCTCCAAAACCGCGTGTCCCGAGTTCGATTCTTGGTGCCCCTGCCAAGGAAAAAGTCTTATCAGATTCTGATAAGACTTTTTTTATTTCTCTTCAAAAAGAATCAACCGCCCTAATTGCAAAAATTGTATCGCAATCGGGCGGTTTCGTTTTTAGAAAGTTTACAAAATGGGAGCAGCTTAAAACCGAACTTCCACTGCCAAAAGTTTTCTCTGTCTGAACCTGCAAAAAAATCATGAGTTTTCCGAATGGTTGCCCTCGCATCTTCCTTGAACAAAACAATCGGGGCAACCCATTCTATCAACGGATAACGGAAAACGCAAACGTAGAACCAAAAAATCAAAAGGCAAGATTCAGACAGACGGAAGAACGGGCTTACTCTGGCAAGTCAACCTCCAGCAACACCGTATTATTGATATAGTCCAAGGCAGTTTGTGCCTTTGCAAGCGTTTCTGCAAGGACTTCATAATCTTTCTCGACGGTTTGGATGTCATAATTGGCATACCGATAGTCAATGATGGCAGCGTTTCGATTGTACAGTGCATTTTCTCGCTGTTTGGGCAGTAGTTCTTTCATGCGGGACAGCTTTTCCAGCCGATTGGTCAGCTGCGGCAGATAGATCAACATCTGGTCAATGGTCATTTCAAATTCCGGAATGATTGTGGTCGTGTTGAATACATTTAACGTATGTTTCAGCTTGCGGATGTTGGCTTCAATGGCAGCCTGTTCCGCCTGCATCGCAGTATAGTCATATTCCGGTCGGACAGATTCGAGATCCTCCCCCAGAGAAGCGAGAAAGGTTTTTGTATTTTCTTCTCGTCTTTGCAGGGCTTTCAGTGATTCATTCCATTGCCGCAGCAGCTTTGCTGCCTGTGCGGATGTCATTTTCATGGAGATTCCTCCTTTATTTATTATAATGTATCGTTATACAGTTTCTCCCTTTTCAATTCGTTCTGCCAAGTCGCTGAGATAGACCCACCGATCCATTTTTTCTGCAAGCTGTTCTTCCAGTGCATCTTTCTGGTCGGATAACTCCTGTAATAAGACGTAATCGGAAACTGCTGCTGCAATTTTCGTTTCAGTTTCCTGAATCTGTTCCTCCAAGTCTGCAATTACAGATTCAATCGTTTCATATTCCCGTTGCTCTTTGTAGGAGAATTTCAGCTTCTTTTTTCCGACAAAGGTTTTTTCTTTCTTTTCGGTTGATTTTTTCTCAGACTCTGCCGGAGCAGTCGGTAAGGCATTTGCGGCATAGTCGCTGTAATTGCCGTTGTAACGGCGGACGCTGCCATCCCCCGGCAACTCCCAGATTTCCGAAGCCATCTTATCCAAGAAATAGCGGTCATGAGAAATAGCAATCACTGCACCGGAGAAACTTTTCAGATAGTCCTCCAAGATGGTTAGGGTGACAATATCCAAATCGTTGGTTGGTTCGTCCAGCAATAGAATATTCGGGGCAGTCATTAAAATTTTCAGCAGATAGAGCCGTTTCCGTTCTCCGCCGGATAATTTTTCAATGCGATTCCACTGCAATTCCGGCGTAAACAAAAACCGTTCCAGCATGGTTGCAGCCGTAACCGTTCCCTCTGGTGTCTGAATGCGTTCGGCAGTTTCCCGAATGTAGTCAATGACTTTTTGCGTGGGATTCATCGTTTCGCATTCCTGTGCGAAATAGCCGATTTGTACAGTGTCGCCCCATGTAATTGTACCGCTGTCCGGTTGCAGAATGCCGGCAAGCAGTTTCAGCAGCGTGGATTTTCCAGCACCATTTCGTCCAATGATACCGATTCGAGCCGCACGGGGCAGCTGATAGGAGAAGTCCTGCAAGAGTACATTCCCTTGTATGGATTTTGTGAGGTGTTCCAGTTCGATGGTTTTCTTTCCCAGTCGGGAAGAAACCGATTGCAGCTGTAAGGATTCTGTTTCCACGGGCTTTTCCCGATTTTCCAAGGCATAGAACCGCTCCATGCGGTCTTTGGACTTTGTTCCTCTTGCCCGAACGCCTCGCCGCATCCATTCCAGTTCCTGGCGGTAAAGAGTGCGGTTTTTCCGTTCTCGTGCTTCCGCATCGGCTTCCCGCTGAGCTTTCTGCTCTAAGTATTCGGAATAATTTCCACGGGAAACGAACAGGTTTCCACGGTCAACTTCCACAATCTGGTTTGTAATGCGATTCAAAAAATAACGGTCATGTGTCACCATGACAATCGCACCCCGATATTTTTTCAACTGGTCTTCCAAGAATTGTACCGTTTCATAGTCGATGTGGTTGGTTGGTTCGTCTAAAAGCAAGACATCACTGGGCTGAATCCATGCCGCCGCAATGCCAGCTCTTCGCCGTTCTCCGCCGGAAAGTGTGCTGATGTCGCTGTCCACGTTGGAGATACCAAGTTGCTGCAAAATGGATTTGGCTTCAAATTCTTTTGCCGATTTCAAGTCTGCTGGCAAATGTGCCATGACTTGTTCCAAGATGCTGCCATGTTCTGCAAAATCTGGAATTTGCGGTAGGTAAGAAATCCGGATGCCTTTGGTGCGGATGACTGTTCCGCTGTCCGGTTCTTCCACACCGGCAAGAATCCGCAGCAAGGTAGATTTTCCCGTCCCGTTGATGCCGACAATGCCGACCCGATCGCCTTCGTTGAGAAAAAACGAAACGTCATTCAAGACGGTTCGTTCCAGATAAGTTTTTGAAAGATTTTGTGCAGATAATAAAATCATGCTGGATTCCCTTCTTTTGATGTAAGTGATGCAGGCTCTGCGAGTGGCAGATTCCGGACGCTCTTTCGATGAATCATCGTTCCGCTGACAACAATATGCCGGATGGGTATTGCAGGGTTTTTAATGCGAGCTAATAGCTGCCGCACGCCTTTTTTTGACATTAAATTAATATCAACTGCATATGTAGTGATTGGCGGATTTGACAATTCCGCAAAAATAAAATCATCAAATCCAACAACAGAAATATCATTTGGAATGGAAAAGCCAGCCTTTTGCAGGAGACTGATCAAGATATAAGCAGTCGAATCGCAGTTGCAGGCAAATGCAGTTGGCATTTTAGAAAGTTTTTCGAGAGAGATTGCAATTTTTCCCTCAGCATCTCGGTCAGGCAGCACTTGTTTTTCTGTCACGAGAATGCCAGCTTCCCGCATGGCACGGCAGTAGCCATAGTAGCGGTCTAAAATGCTGCTGGTTTCTTCGATAGAGCCGACAAAGGCAATTTCTCTGTGGCCAGCTTGCAGGAGATGTTTGGTCATGAGATACATGCCATAATAGCCGTCTGAAATGACGGAATCCTGTTGCAATTCTGCTTGAAATGCATCTAAAACTAAGCATGGAACAGAAGCTTGTTCCAGCATCTTATAATAGGAGAGTGAAAATTTTCCTATGACGATGCAGCCTTGAATCCGATTTTCTGCAATCAAACGGGGCATTGTACAGGTTTGTTCAGCGGATTCTGAAATGACTTCCAAAATGCCGATGTGATTGCCCTGTGAAAGATGAAACAGCACACGCTCATACATTGCCCAGTAAAAAGACTGTCCTTTTTCAATATAGCGGTAGGAGGTAATGATACCAATGGTATAGCAGGGCGTTTGTTCCTGCTTATTTTTTTGAAACTGATAGCCCATTTCTACCGCAAGTTTCTGTATTTTTTTCCGCAATTCTTTGCTGACGCCATCTTTTCCCGCCAGTGCTTTGGAAACGGTTACAGTACTGATTTGTAGTTGTTCTGCGATATCGGACATCCGAACGGCTTTTGCCAAGTAAGTCACATCCTTTTGGAATGCAAGCGGAGAAATTACCCCTGCATCCGCATCTTTTTAAATTTAATTTTAACTAAATTATATCAAACCTGTCCAATTTGTCAAGGGCAGCCGCCTGCAATTTTAGAAATTTTACAATTCCACAGGCGAATAGCGAGGAAATTAGTTGTGAAAATCAAAAAAATTAGCTAAAAAAGAATCGGTATTTGCAACGAATCACAAAAAATGTGGCTGATAATTGTTGAATATGTGCAAAACAGCCATGTGAAATTTGTTCAGAAAAGAGAAAAGCATGATTTTAGCTAAAAAATAGTTGACATTTGCGGAAAAATAAGCTAAAATAAAAGCACAGATTAAGTAAACACGGAACACCAGTACAGAAAGGAATGGTTTCTCATGAAAAAATGGATCGCACTCGCAACAGGGTTATCGCTGGTACTCAGCGGATTTGCAGCAGCTGGCTTCCAGCCCAGCAAGGTACAGGCTGCCGACCGAACAGGCTTTGTACAGACCGACGGCACACAGTTTTTGTTAGATGGTTCTACCTTCTATTATGCCGGAACGAACAACTATTACCTGAACTTCAAGCCACAATATGAAGTCGATCAGGTTATGGAAGATGCCGCAGCAATGGGCTTGAAAGTCATTCGTACCTGGGGCAATCTGGATGCCGGTGTCAAGACCGACAAGGTGAACAAAGATGGATACACCGTTTTCACGGACAGCGTAGACGGTTCTGGGGAAAAGGAAGGCGTTTATTATCAGTACTTTGATGCTGACCTTGGAAGACCAGTGGTCAATGAGGGAAAAGACGGCTTGCAGAAGTTGGACTACGCCATCTATAAGGCAGAGCAGGAAGGTGTCCGGCTGCTGATTACGTTCACCAACAACTGGGAAGCATTCGGCGGGATGAACCAGTATGTAAAGTGGGCAAAGCTTGCTGGAGAGAACGTCACAGGGCACGATGATTTCTATACCAATGAAACCATCAAGGGTTGGTATAAGGATTACATTAAAACATTGCTGAATCATGAAAATGTGTATACCGGAGTCAAATATAAAGATGACCCGACCATCTTCTCCTGGGAACTGGCAAACGAACCACGTTGTGAATCGGATGCCGGATGTGAAAATCATGTTGTAGAAAATTGGGCATCTGAAATGAGTGCCTATGTAAAGTCCATTGACTCCAATCATATGTTGGCAGTCGGCGATGAAGGATTTTACAACTACGGTTACAATGATTTTCCGGAGGGCGACCACAAGTATGTTTATCATGGCAGTTCCGGTATGGACTGGTTGAGCCTGACAAATTTGCCGAATATCGACTACGGAACGATTCATGTTTACTGCGATCAATGGGGCTTGACCAAGGAACAGGGAAACTTCTGGTTCAAGAAGCACGGCGAAGATGCAGCAGCAATGAATAAACCTGTTATCGTAGAAGAATTTGGATGGAAAGACAAGAGTGAACGAGCAGACGTTTACAATGAATGGTTTGACATCTTCGAGGGGAACACCTATGAGGGCGTTGAATATGCCGGAACAAATTACTGGATGCTGGCCTCTCTGACCGGAGATGGAACCCTGTATCAGGATTATGACGGCTATACTGTTTATTATAAGGGCGATGCAAATGGCAACCCGACACAGGATGCTTGCGATGCCATCATGGCACACGCACAGCGGATGGATGCCAAGAATACACAGAACAGCGTTTCCCCAAAGAAAGCAAATTTTGATATTGTAAAGCCGGCAGACATCCAGCTGCGGACAACGATGGAACTGGGCAGCGTTTCCGGCGTACAGTTTGGCGACAAGATGTTGACCGAGGGCACAGATTATACGGTGGAAGACAATGTGATTACGATTTCTGCAAAGGTTCTGGAAGGGCTGGAACTGGGCAACTATAAGATTACCATTTTGACCACCGACGGCAATCAGCCAACTGTTTTATTGAGCGTGATTGACTCCAACGCAGAAACGCAGAAAAAAAGTGTGATTGACAACTTTGAATCCTATGCAGATGATGCAGAATTGGCAGCTGCTTACCACCGGAACAGCAGCGGCGATTCCCTGACGGTTTCTCTGGATGCGGAACATGCCAAGAACGGCAGCTATGCAATGAAGTACGAATATTCCGTTGCAGATGGCGGAGCAGGTTACTGCGGAACGACCAAGAAGCTGAACGGTGCAGATTGGACAGGCTTTGACGGCATTCACTTCTGGATTCTGTCCGATGGCAGCAATCGGGATACCACTATTCAGTTCATTGATGGAGCAGGTGCTTACTGGGAGAGCATTCAGCATGTGACTGCGGAAACAGGCTGGCAGGAAGTCAAGATTCCGTTCTCCGATTTCCGTTTGCAGCAGTGGGGTACTGCCGCTGAAACACCGACATTGAATGGTGTTTCTGAATATTCCATTTATACCGGACAGAACGGCAATCCGGGTACTGGCGTTTGGTATTTCGATGACATCGGTTTGTATCAGGATGGTGCAACTGTTCCGGATGCAGAAGTTGTAGAAAGCAGTGCAACCTTCTCGAAGCAAGCTCCGGCAGATGTGATTTTCACCATCATTACCAATGGGCATGCAGTGACTGGCATTTCAGAAGAGGGCGAAGCATTGCAGCAGGGCGTAGATTTTGCCATCAACGGCAGCCAGTTCCGGTTCAATCAATCCTATCTGGAAACCTTGTCCGAGGGTGTTCACACCTATCATGTGGGCTTTGCAACTTGTCCGGATTTGGTACTGACGATTACCGTCACTGGAAGCACCGTTACCACGACGGAAACCACGACAGAGCCGAGTGAAACAACCACAACCACAACAACCACAGAAACCACAAGCACCGAAACAGAAGTTACAACTGGTTCTGAATCCGAAACAACCACCACAACAACTGATGCAGATACAGACACCAATTATGGCGATGTCAACTTGGATGGTAAGGTAGACTTAGTGGATGCAATCACGATAAACAAGTATCTTGCAGGACAGATTACACTGTCTGAACAGGCAACAAAGAATGCAGATGTCAATGCAGATGGTTCGCTTGGCGATGGTGACAGCACGACTCTGATGCAGTTTGTTCTGATGATGATTCCGAATCTGCCAGCATAAGCGTGAAAACGGAGAGGTATTTTTGATATGAAGGGTTTGCAGAAATTTGCAGCACTTTGCACCAGTGTGGTACTGGGTGTATGCGGAATGGGTTCTGTTCTGGCACAGCCGCTGACGGCCGATGCAGCAACAGAATCCACCGTTCCAGAGGGCTTTGTCTATGTCGATGGAACACATTTCATGTGTGATGGAGAACCGTTCTATTTTGCCGGCTGTAATTCCTATGATATGTTTACACTGGGTGATGGTTCGAGCAACGATTCGACCGAGGCAATTGAAACGAAGTTTATGAACAAGGAAGCCATTGATGCCAGAATGCAGCAGATGGAAGACAATGGCGTTCGGGTTTTGCGAACATGGGGCTTTTCCAATGAAACATGGCATGGTTTTGAACTCGCACCGGGCGAATACAATGAAGCAGAATTTATGCTGTTTGACTATATCATGTATTCTGCCCAGCAGCACAATATCCGTGTAATTATCACGCTGGAAAACTACTGGGAAGCCTATGGTGGAATTGACAAGAAGCTGAGTTGGGCAGGTGCTGGCAGCGGCGGCAACCACAAGAGCCGTGCAGCATACTTCACCAATGAAACTTGTAAGCAGTGGTACAAGGATTATGCAAAACACTTTGCAGAACGTACCAACTATTTTACAGGCGTGCAGTATAAAGATGACCCGACCGTCTTTGCGTGGGATTTGATGAACGAGCCACGGTATCAGGATGCAGGCGAGGACAGCACAGGCTTGACACTGCGGGCTTGGGTCGATGAAATGGGTGCGTATATCAAGGAAGTTGACCCGAACCACATGGTTTATGCAGGGCTGGAAGGACACGGTGTAGACTATGGATTTGGCGGAGATGAAGGAAATCCATTCGTCTATATCCAGCAGTCCCCATATATTGACTTTTGTTCGGCTCATCCATATCCGGATGAACATTGGGCAAATATGACACCGGAAGACACCAAAAACACCATGGTGCAGTGGATTGAAGATGCCCATCAGGAAGTAGGAAAGCCGTTTGTAGTCACAGAATTTAATGTGCATAGTTCTTTGCCGGAGGCAGAATATGAAGACTATTGGAAAGCGGTTTTCGATACGATTGAAGAATACGATGCAGCAGGCGGTTTGTTCTGGGAATTCAATGACCGCAAGCTGAGTGAATTCACGGTCATGGATGGTGACCCGATTCTGACCTACTTCCAGCAGCATGCTGCTCGCATGGAAGACAAAACCCCGATGAACAGCCTTTACACAAAGAATACGGTTGTGGACAAGGATAACCCGATAGATGTTCTGCTTTCTTATGAGATGCAGAGCGGAACAGTGACTGGTTTGCAGTTGGATGATACCATTCTGACTGCTGGAACAGATTACGAACAAACAGAAGATACGATTACCGTTTCCGCTTCTGTCTTTTCTGATGTTGCAACGGGAGAACATACGATTCAGTTGCTGACCTCAGAGGGCAACCAGCCAAAAGTAAAAATTCGGGTTTACAGTGCTGCAGAAGAAGCACAGAAACGCAGCGTGATTGATGACTTTGAATCCTATGGAGAAGATACAGCCCTTGCAGCTGCTTATACAACAAATGTGAATGGTGATACTTTAAAGATTTCTTTGGATGCCGAACATACCAAGAACGGCAGCTATGCGATGAAATATGATTATTCTGTTGCAGACGGCGGAGCAGGTTACTGCGGAGCAACCAAAAAGCTGAGCAATGCAGATTGGACAGGCTTTGACGGGGTTCGCTTCTGGATTCTGTCAGACGGCAGCAATCGGGAAACCACGTTCCAATTTGTAGACGGAGCAGGTGCTTACTGGGAGAGCATTCAGAAAGTAACCGCAGAAACGGGCTGGCAGGAAGTCAAGATTCCGTTTTCCGATTTCCATGTGCAGCAGTGGGGCACTGCTGCAGAAACCCCAACTTTGCAGGGCGTTTCAGAGTTCTCGATTTATACCGGACAGAACGGCAATCCGGGTACCGGCGTTTGGTATTTTGATGATATTGGCTTGTATCGGGCAGGAAGTACCACAACCACAACGACTACTACGACTGGGACAACCACGACAACAACGACCACAACAACTACCGCAGAAACCACAACCGATGCAGATACAGACACCAACTATGGCGATGTCAATTTGGATGGCAAGGTAGACTTAGTGGATGCAATCATGATAAACAAGTATCTTGCAGGACAAATTACACTGTCTGAACAGGCAGCAAAGAATGCAGATGTCAATGCAGATGGTTCGCTTGGCGATGGCGACAGTACAATTTTAATGCGGTTCATTTTGATGGTGATTCCAAATCTGCCATATGTAGAATAACATTTTTCAAGCCAACTCCTTAAATAGAATATAGACCAAAACTCCATCATGATGTATTTCGTGGTGGTTTTTTGGTTTAGAATCAAAAGCATAAGGATTCATTCTATCAATAAAATGTTCCGATTTTCTTAAAAAAGAAAAGAACCACCAGATGAAACGATAAAAAACAAGAATTGCAAAGAAATTTATATAAATCTCTTGACAAGTTCTATAAATGTGCTATAATAATAATTACAGAAAGCGGGTGAGAATCATGAAGAAGCATACCTACAGCATTGTACTGACGGACACGGTGGTGCAGGAAGTAGATCGGCTGGCAGCCCAAAAGGGCACGAATCGTTCTACGATGATGAATCAGATTTTGGCAGATTATTTTTCCTGCAAAACACCGGAAAAACAAATGGCTTCTGTTTTTTCGCTGATTGAACAGCAGATGCAAAATGTTTTTCGGGTACAGCTGCAAGCCTCTGATGCGATGATTTCGCTGCACAGTGCCTTGCAGTATAAATATCGCCCGACCGTGCGGTATCGTGTGGAGCTGCTGCGAATCCCGACAGAAAATAGCATTGGCTGGCTGAAGATTTCCTGCCGGACGCAAAATCAAGCTTTGCTGCACAGCATGCAGCAGTTTTTCCGCTTCTGGATGCACTTGGAATTGCAAACTTACCCAGCGTATCGAACCGTTCCGGAGTTGTACGTTTTAACAGAGAATGGAATGGTACGGCGGTTGCTTCGGCAGAATCTAGAAACGGAAGAAGAAGTTGCCGATGCGATCAGTTCCTATATTCGTCAGTTTGACCGCCTGCTGAAACAATATTTTGCAGGCTTGCAACAGCAAGTCCCAGCAGAAGCGTTGCAAGCGGCTCTGGAGCAATCTTACCTGCAAATGCAGGCTGGATTGTCATAGAAACAACTTACAGCCACACAACCAAAAGAGAGAAATTCGATTGGATGACCGATTGCAAAAAAATCGGTGTCCGTTTTGATACAAGGAGGAATGAATCATGAATGCACAGAAATTGACAGAAAAATCATTGGAAGCCATTCAAAGTGCAAATGATATGGCGATTTCTCACCAGAATCAAATGATTCAGCAGGTACACTTGCTGTGTGCATTGCTGGAGCAGGAGAACGGCTTGATTCCGCAGCTGTTTGAAAAAGTCGGCGTTTCCAAGGAAACTGCCGTTCGGGATTTGGAACAGCAAATCAATCAGCTGCCGTCCGTAACGGGCAGCGGCAGAAAAGCAGATTCCGTTTACATCGCACAGGATGTAGACATGGTTCTGACGGATGCCGAAAAGCAGGCAGATAAAATGCGGGATGCCTATGTATCCGTGGAACATTTGATGCTGAGCTTGTTCGACCATGCAAATGCAGATGTGAAAAAGCTGCTCCAGAAGTGGAACTTGAAAAAGGCAGACTTCATGAAAGCCTTGATGGCAGTGCGGGGCAATCAGCAGGTAACCGGACAGAATCCGGAAGAAACCTACGATGTCCTGAAAAAATACGGTCAAGACTTGGTACAGCTGGCTCGGAATAACAAGCTAGACCCAGTCATTGGCAGAGATAGTGAAATCCGAAACGTCATCCGAATCCTGTCCAGAAAGACCAAGAACAATCCGGTGCTGATTGGCGAACCGGGTGTTGGTAAAACAGCGATTGCCGAAGGGTTGGCACTGCGAATTGTACGGGGCGATGTTCCGGATAACCTGAAAGACAGAATCCTGTTCTCTTTGGATTTGGGTGCATTGGTTGCCGGTGCAAAATATCGTGGTGAATTTGAAGAGCGGTTAAAAGCCGTTCTGAACGAAATCAAGAAGAGTGAAGGCAAAATCATTCTGTTCATTGATGAATTGCATACGATTGTCGGAGCAGGGAAAACAGATGGTGCAATGGATGCCGGAAACCTCCTGAAGCCGATGCTGGCAAGAGGCGAACTGCATTGTATCGGTGCAACCACCTTGAATGAATATCGGCAGTATATTGAAAAGGATGCAGCACTGGAACGGCGATTCCAGCCAGTCATGGTCAATGAACCAACTGTCGAAGATACCATTTCGATTCTGCGTGGTCTGAAAGAACGGTATGAAGTGTTCCATGGCGTAAAAATTCAAGACCAAGCTTTGATTGCAGCCGCAACGCTCTCCGACCGATATATCACCGATCGATTCTTGCCGGATAAGGCAATTGACTTGATTGATGAAGCATGTGCTTTGATTCGGACAGAGATGAACTCGATGCCGACCGAAATGGATGAAATCCAGCGGAAAATCATGCAGCACGAAATCGAAGAAGCTGCTCTGAAAAAGGAAGACGACAAGCTTTCTCAGGCACATCTGCAAGAAGTGCAACAGGAACTGGCTCAAATGCGGGAACAGTTCCATGCAATGAAAGCAAAGTGGGAGAACGAAAAGGCAAACATCTCGAAAGTGCAGAAGCTGCGGGAAGAGTTGGAAAGCGTCAATGCTCAGATTGCAAAGGCAGAACGGGAATACGACTTGAACAAGGCAGCCGAACTGAAATATGGCAAGCTGCCGTCCCTGAAAAAGGAACTCGAAGCTGAAGAGGCAAAGGCAGAAGCTGCCAAGGAACAGAGCGACAATCTGCTGCGGGATAAGGTCACGGAAGAAGAAATTGCAAGAATCATCTGCCGTTGGACAGGGATTCCAGTTGCTCGATTGATGGAGGGCGAACGGGAAAAACTGTTGCACATGGAAGACATCCTGCACCGCCGTGTCATCGGTCAGGATGAAGCCGTTGAAAAAGTCAGCGATGCCATCTTGCGTTCTCGTGCTGGCATTCAAGACCCGAATCGTCCGCTTGGTTCGTTCCTGTTCTTAGGGCCGACAGGTGTCGGCAAAACCGAACTCGCAAAGGCTCTGGCAGAAGCCCTGTTCGATGATGAAAATAACATTGTCCGGATTGATATGAGTGAATACATGGAGAAATTCAGCGTGAGCCGTCTGATCGGAGCTCCTCCTGGATACGTTGGCTATGAAGAAGGCGGTCAGCTGACCGAAGCTGTCAGAAGAAAACCGTACTCCGTGGTATTGCTGGATGAAATCGAAAAAGCACATCCGGATGTCTTTAACATCCTGCTGCAAGTGCTCGATGATGGTAGAATCACCGACTCGCAGGGCAGAACGGTGGACTTCAAGAATACGATTATTATCTTGACTTCCAACTTAGGTTCTCCGTATATTCTGGATGGCATCAACGCAGACGGCGAAATCTCCGAAGAGGCTCGCCAGAAGGTTGACCAGCTGTTGAAGCAGTCGTTCCGTCCGGAATTCCTGAACCGTCTGGATGAGATTGTATTCTATAAACCGTTGATGAAGACGGAAATCTATAAGATTGTAGACCTGATGCTGAACAGCTTGAGAAAGCGGCTGGAAGACAAGCAGTTGTCATTGACTGTAACGGATGCAGCCAAGGATTATATCATTGCCAACGGCTATGATGTCAACTATGGTGCTCGTCCGCTGAAGCGTTGGATTCAGCAAAAAGTCGAAACGTTGTTGGCTCGAAAAATCATCGCAGAAGACCTTGCACCGAATACCATGTTGACCGTAGATTATGACGGTAACAAATTGATTGTTCGGTAAAACGCTCATTTATGCGTATTTTTCCATAAAAAAAGAGGAAAAAAACGGCGAAACTTCTGTACATTTGTCATTTTTGCAAAGAGTTCTTGACAAATCCTTTGGAATCCGCTATAATGCGTATAGATAACGAATTATGGAGGAATTACAGTATGACAAAAACAGAATTGATTCAGGGTGTACAGGAAAGATTGGACTGCACAAAGAAAGATGCAGAACTGGCAGTAAACACCGTTTTTGAAGTGCTTACAGATGCACTGGTTCACGAAGAAAAGGTTGCAATCTCAAAGTTCGGTTCTTTTGAAGTGCGTCAGCGGAACGAAAAGCTCTGCAAGAATCCGCAGACCCAGGAATTGATGATTGTTCCGGCTTCCAAGGCTCCTGTCTTTAAGGCAAGCAAGACGCTGAAGGACGCTGTGAATCAGAAGTAATCAAACACAAAGGATTTTCCAAACAAGGAAGGGAGTAATTGCAAGATGCCAAAACAGACAACAACAGAAAAGGCTGCTGCAACACCGGCAAAGAAAACTGCTAGCCGGAAAAAGGTTGTATTTACCTTACAGTTTGCAGGCAAGGAACTGACCGTAGCAGAAATGGAAGCTCTGGCAGTTGCTGCATGGATGGAACAGACTGGCGGACTGAAGAAGGACGCAAAGGATATTCAGCTCTATGCAAAGCCGGAAGACAGCATGCTGTACTACGTCATCAACGGCGAATCTGGTTCAGTTGCCCTTTAATGGAATCAACAAACAACACAAAAGCCCGTCTGTGGTTTCTCACAGACGGGCTTTTTGTTTTTATCATACTGTGTGTTACTGTTGAAACTTTGCAGCAATGGTGATTTTTTGCTTGATACCGAAAGCAATGTTTTGCATCGCCAGCAGCATCGAAACAGAACCATTTTGTTCCGCAACTTTGATGTTCTGGAAGTCCAACATGGTTTCTTCTGCTGCCTGTATCGCTTGCAGTTGTGGGCAGTTCGAGAAAGCAGCAGTTTGAATCTGCGTGACACTGGTAGGAATCACAAGCAGCCGTAATTGACTGCATCCAGCAAATGCATTTGCTCCAATTTGTGTGATACCGGACGTAATCACAACTTTCTGAATCGAGTCTTTGTAGTCGTTCCACGGAGCAGGGCTTGCATCGGAATCATCGGTCATTTCTCCCGTGCCAGAGATGGTAAGAACGCCGTCTTCAAACGTCCAAGTTGCATTTGTTCCGCAACTTCCGTTTATTGAATTGGAAAGGGTGTAAGTGGTCTGCGTTCCATCCTGAAAGGCAACTTGAAAGGTATTTGCTCCCTGATAGGTGATGGTTGCAGGGGCACGATTTTCTTTTTGCGAGTCGATGAGGACATCGGAATAAGAGCCGTCGGGATTGACGGTAAATTCAGAAACCCGAAATGGTTCATCATAGTTGTAATTGAAATCGATGAGAATGATTTTGTTGTCAACAGCAAATACATTTGTAAAGGTGCTGGATAATTTGATGTAGTTGGTGCATTTCGTCCATGTTTTTCCAGCATCTTTTGTAGCATAGACAAAGTAAGCCGTTCCGCCTGCTTCTCCGCCTTGTTCCACAAATGCAACGCCGTTGTTTCCATCCTGCATGACGAGTTTTTTGTCGTTGTATAATGCCTGACAGCGCAAGCCGCCTGAATGCAGTTCACTGTCGAAAGAATGGTTGTCAATCGTTACCGTTTCGCCATCTCCGCATGAAATCGAAACCGTACCGGATGCACTTGCTCTTGCAGGCACGGAAAAACAGGATACAAACAGACACCAGCAAAGCAGAATGCCAAACCAACGCAACAGTTGTTTTTTCATAAGAAACACCTCCAAAGAAAAATTGCAGGAACAAATTATACTTCTGTTCCTGCAATCTGTTTCAAGATTCTGTTATTTCGCAGCGTTTTCCACTGCAAATGTCAAAACGCACATCAATCCTGTTCCAATGGCAACGGCTGCCGGCAACGCTCCGCTCTTTCCGAGCAGGAGGCTTGCGATTCCGCCCAGCGTTCCGATGATGGCGAGAATCGCACACACCAAAACCGGAACGTGCAGGAACAGCAGAATGCCGCTCAGCAGCGAAATCACCAACGCCAGCAGACCGACCAACAGGGAGCGGTCTTGCAAGGGATTCTTCTTTTCGTTCATATGCAAGATTCCCGATTAAGCACGCAGAGTTGCACCGTGTTCTTTCAATGCTTTCAGAACCCGTTTCATGGCTGCATCTGCCTGTTCATCGGTCAGTGTGCCTTCGTGAGAACGCATCCGGATGGAGAACGAAACGCTCTTCATACCAGCAGCAATCTGTTCGCCCTTGTAAACGTCAAACAGCGTAATCTGTTCGAGAATGTTGCCAACGGCGTTCTTCATGGCAGCCTGCAAATCGCCAACCGGAACTTCGTCTGCACAAACCAGACTCAGGTCACGAGTAATTGCCGGGAACTTCGGCAGCGGCTGATAGGTGATTTCTGTCTGTGCGAGCGGCTGCATTTCGTCAATCAGCAGCTTTGCAACATAGGTGCGAGTACCGATGTCATAATTTTTCTGAACGGTTGGGTGTACTTCGCCCAGATAACCAATCGGGGTTTCTCCGGCATAAATCACAGCACTTCTGCCCGGATGCAAAGCACAGATTTCATCAAACGGTGCATCTGTACCGCAAGCCTTGTAGGTGCAGTCATGCAGTCCAGCGGTTTCGAGAATGGTTTCAACCATGCCCTTGAGCGTGAAGAAGTCTGCATCATCGCCATACATACCGATGGTCAGGCGGTCTGGTTCTTCCGGCAGCTTGTCCGGAGCAGTCGGCAGATATTCTTTGCCGATTTCATACAGAGCCACCGCAGCGTTCCGGTTCTTATAGTTCAGGGACAGGGTTTCCAGCATGGATGGGAGGGTTGTTGTCCGCATAACGCTGGTATCTTCGCCCAGCGGGTTGGAGATGACAACGGTCTTCCGCAGGCTGCTGTCTGCCGGCAGAGCGATTTTATCGAAATACTTCGGGGAGATGAAAGAATAGGTTAGAATGCCGTAGCATCCAACTGCAACCGTTGCATTTTCCAGTGTCCGGCGGAATTTCTGCTTCGGGGTCAGGCTGGCATTGGCAATGCCCTTGATAACGGTAGACGGAATGTTGTTGTAGCCGTAAATCCGGGCAACTTCTTCAGCAAGGTCTGCCGGACGTTCCAAGTCAATCCGGAAGCTTGGAGAAATGCAGGTGTCACCGTCCACTTCAATTTCCAGCATCTTCATGGTGTCGCACATTTCTTCTCTGGAAATATCTGTACCAAGGAACTTGTTGATCCAATCCGGATCAAACGGAATGCGGTTTCTCTGCTTTTGGTTATAATTGAGGTCAATGTGGGTGCGAACCGGTTCACCAGCTCCCAGCAGTTCAACCAGTTCAAATGCCCGTTCGAGTGTCCGCAGGCAGCCCTCTGGGTCTAGACCTTTTTCATAACGAGCAGATGCATCTGTCCGCATGCCGAGTTTCTTTGCGGTGCGGCGAACCTGTACCGGTTCAAAGTAAGCAGATTCAAATACAACGGTGTTGGTATCTTCCATAATACCGCTGTATTCGCCGCCCATAACACCAGCAACGGCAATCGGCTTTTCAGCGTCTGCGATGACCAGCATTTCCGGAGAGAGGGTTCTTGTTACGCCGTCCAGTGTGGTGATGGTTTCACCCTCGGCAGCGTTCCGAACGACAATCTTTCCATCCTTGACATACCGCAGGTCAAATGCGTGCATCGGCTGACCATATTCCAGCATGACATAGTTGGTGATGTCCACGAGGTTGTTAATCGGACGCACACCGCTTGCACGCAGCCGTTCCCGCATCCAGCGAGGAGATGGAGCAATCTTTACATTCTTGACGATACCAGCTGCATAGCGTGGGCACTTTTCCTTGTTCTGGATTTCCACCTGCAATGCGTCCTGAATGTTGCCGTCAATGCCTTGGAAAGTCGGCTTTTTCAGGTTCAGCGGAACGTGATAGGTTGCAGCAGCTTCTCTTGCCAGACCGGTAACAGACAGGCAGTCCGGACGGTTGGAAGTGATTTCAAATTCTACCGATGTATCATTCAGACCGATGGCTTCGTGAATATCCTGTCCAATCTGACAATCTTCCTGAATGAGGAAAATGCCGTCTGCAATGGCATACGGGAAATCATGAACCGTCAAGCCCAGTTCGCCGAGAGAGCAGAGCATGCCGTTGCTTTCCACGCCACGCAGCTTACCCTTTTTGATTTTCACGCCGTTCGGCAGTTCTGCACCGCAGAGGGCAACCGGAACGATGTCGCCAGCTTTGACGTTTGGTGCACCGGTTACAATTTGAATCGGCTGTTCCTGTCCAACATCGACCTGACAAACGACCAGATGGTCAGAGTTTTCGTGCGGAACAACAGAAAGCAGCTTTCCGACGACAACATTTTTGATTTCGCTGCCCTCTTCGGTGGCAACTTCTACCTTTGAACCGCTCATTGTCATGGCAGCACAGAAATCTTTCACAGTGGTGTCCAGTGTGACATAATCCGAGAGCCATTTCATGGATAAATTCATGCTTATAATCCTCCTTTACGCAAATGCCTTAGAACTGTTCCAAGAACCGATAATCATTCTCGAACAACAGACGCATATCCTGAATGTTATACCGCCGCATGACAATTCGTTCCAGACCCAGACCGAATGCAAAGCCGGAATAAACATTGCTGTCAATGCCGCAGCCTTCCAGAACCTTCGGGTGTACCATACCAGCACCCAGCAATTCGATGTAACCCTCGCCCTTGCAGAGCCGGCAGCCCTTACCGTAGCAGTTGTAGCACATTACGTCTACTTCTGCACTCGGTTCGGTGAACGGGAAGTGGTGCGGACGCAGGCGGATTTTGCAGTCATCGCCATACAGCCGCTGCATCAGCAGTTCCAGTGTGCCTTTCAGGTCTGCCATGGTGATGCCCTTGTCAACAACCAAGCCTTCTACCTGATGGAACAGCGGGGAATGGGTTGCATCAATGGCATCCGAACGGAATACCCGTCCCGGAGAGATGACCCGAATCGGCGGCTTCTGCTGTTCCATAACGTGTACCTGAACAGAAGAAGTCTGTGTCCGGAGCAGGATGTTATCGGTAATATAGAACGTATCCTGTGTATCTCTTGCCGGATGGTCTGGTGGCAGATTCAGAGCTTCAAAGTTATAATAATCGTATTCCACTTCCGGACCATCTGCAACCGAAAATCCCATGCCGAGGAAGATTTCCTTGATTTCGTTTTCCACGATGGTCAGCGGATGCAGACCGCCGATTTTCTTCTGCTTGCCCGGCAGTGTGATGTCCAGGGTTTCCGACTGGAGCTTCTGTTCCAGAGCAGCTTCTGCAATGGCAGCCTGCTGCTTTGTGATCGCAGATTCAATGTCCGAGCGAACGGCGTTTGCCAGCTGTCCCATAACCGGACGTTCTTCTGCGGAGAGTTTTCCCATTTGTTTCAGGATGGCGGTCAGTGCTCCTTTTTTTCCAAGGTACTGTACCCGAATCGCATCCAGCTGCTTTGCATCCGTACAGGTTTGCAGGGCAGCTTCTGCTTCCTGCCGAATGGCTTCCAATTGTTCTTTCATAAGTGACCTCCCATGTTTTTTCATTCCAGACGTCGTTTCTGCAAAACGGTGTCAATGGAGATGGCTTCGGAAAAACGGCAAACAAAAAAGACCCGTCCTGAAACAGGACAAGTCTTGCAACTTGCTTATGAACCACCCATTTCCAAAGAGCCAGCACTCTCTTGCCCTTTACGCAGGCAATACGTCTGCACCTACCATACTGCCGCAAAGCGGCAGACTTCCGCACAGCCGCTCAGAAGGGAACTTCCGCACTGGATCGGTTGCAGCATTCTTTCAGCCGGGGAATGCCTCTCTGTTGCAGGAATCACAGCCGTACTTTCTTCGTCACAGCGTTCTGCATTCTATTATACACAGTTTTCAAAAAAAATCAAGTCTTTTCTTGAAATTTTACAATTTGTATGATAGAATAAACTTACAGCTTGCCGACAAGCGAAGAATCTTACAGAAAAGAGGCAGATTATTTCATGGATCATTTTGCAGAGTATTTGGTACAAAAGCGGCCGACTTCCCAAGACCGCTTGAAACAGGGATTGATTGTTGCAGCAACCGTTGTGTTGTCTGTTCTCATTGGGGCAATTTCCGTTTTGACAGGCTGGCTGTTCCTGCTGGTGCTGGTAATTGGAGCAATCTATGGGGCATATTACTTGCTGACCGGATGTTATACGGAATATGAGTACACCGTGACCAATGGCGAGTTGGATGTCGATAAAATCGCCGGAAGGCGGAAGCGTTCGCACTTACTGACTGTTCCGGTTTCCAAGTTTACAGGGTTCGGGGTTTATACCGACCAGACCGATGACCCCTCGGATGCAACTTTATTTCTCTGTTCGGACAACACGGGAGAAAATGCATATTATGCCGATTTCACCACAGAGGAATACGGAACGGCTCGGCTGATTTTTACGCCGAATGAAGAGATGGTACAGACCATCGTTCTATTCCTTCCGGCAGCCCTGAAACGGCAGTTCCGGCAGGGCTGATGGGAAAGTGGATATTGCTCCTTTGGCTGGGGCTGGCGAGTCTGTTGCTGTTCGGGATGATGGGAGCAGACAAGAAAAAAGCCAAACGGGGGCAGTGGCGAATCCCAGAAAAGACGTTGTTTTTGGTGGCAATCTGCGGCGGTGCAGTCGGCGGCACGCTGGGGATGTATCAGTTTCACCATAAGACGAAACATCGTTCGTTTCAGATTGGATTTCCATTTCTCGCCGTTTTGCAGCTGTTGCTGCTGGGGTATCTTTGGATGAATTAGCCAAAAAATCAAGATGTTCCGTGCATTCTGTACAATTCTTGGGGAACTGGGTTGTATAGAATGCACTATTTTTATGACAGAATGAGAAAAACATCTGTACAAGTGTCGGGAAATGTGCTATAATGAATGATGGTAAAAAATGTCCCGAGTCCTTAAAGGAGGAATTATGAAATTACAATGGTGGAAACGCAGCTGTAGCGTTTTACTGGCAGCAGCGATGGGTTATTTTTCTATTGGGATGCCGGTTCAGGCAGAAGAAGTACCCATTCTGGAAGAACAGCCGGAACAACTAGAACCAGAAGCAACCGAAGCAATTGAAATAGAAGCAGATGCTGTAGAAAATCCGAATGTAGATGTGACAGAAGGCTCTCTTCTACAAGCGGCAATCGATGCCGGATACATGGAGAACGGAAAATTTGTATTGACCTTTTATGCGAAGAAAGCAAGCGGAACGCCGATTGAATTGACGGATGCGGAAATCAATTATTATGATGCAGACGGAAATGGAAGCATTGATGTCAATGATGCCGTTTGCTTTTTGACGATGTATGCACGGAAAGCAGTTGGACTAGATCCCGTACCGCCGGAGGGCTGGCCGCTGACACCGCCGAATCCAAATGAATCCGAGGCAACGGAAACGACAACCACAACGACGACAACGACTACGACAGAAGAAACGACAACCACCACAACAACGACCACAATCCCCATTACCACGACAATGACAACCACCACAACCATACCAACCACGGCTACTATTACAACGACAACAACTTTACCAACTACGACGACCACAACAACATTACCAACCACAACCAGCACTACAACAACGGCTGCAAAGGTGACAACCACGCAGAAAACAACAAAGGCAAGTACAACCACTGCAAAAGTAACTACGCAGAAAATAACCACCATGGCAGGCACAACGACTGCAACCGGAAAGACAACTGCACAGAGTGGCACAACGACTGCGACCGGAAAGACGACTGCACAGAGTGGCACAACGACTGCGACCGGAAAGACGACTGCACAGAGTGGCACGACCACTGCAACTGGAAAAACAACGACAAAAGCTCGTACAACCACAGTGACCACAAAGGCAACCACGACCACTGCAAAGACGACCGCAAAGCCGGCTGCAACCACAACTGTGATTACATACGCAACCAAGCCGGGAATCGGAGCAGGTGCAATTTTTGAGGGTGTAGATGTTTCCGTTTATCAGGGAAACATTGACTGGAATAAAGCAAAGGCAGATGGTATTGAATTTGCAATCATGCGTGCTGGATATGGAAAATATGTCAGCCAGAAGGACAAGTATTTCGACCAGAATATGAAAAATGCAAAGGCAGCAGGCTTGCCGTGCGGGGTATATTGGTTTAGTTATGCGTTGACACCAGAAGATGCTATCAAAGAAGCAGATGCCTGCTATGAGGTCATCAAGAATTACAAGCTCGAATATCCAGTATCATTTGATATGGAAACAGAAAGCCAGATGAAGTTGCCGAAAGAAACTGTTGCACAGATTATCGAAGCGTTCTGCGGCAGAATGGAATCCTATGGATATTATACCACGCTGTATACTTATGCAAGTTTCTTGAATTATAAGGTGGAAGACCGTATTTTCGACAAGTATGATATTTGGGTTGCCCATTATAACACCAATAAGCCGGCATTCAACCGAAATTATGGCTTGTGGCAGTATTCCTGCACGGGCAGCGTTTGGGGCATTACAGGAAATGTAGACCGGGATTATGTCTATCTGGACTACGAGCGGATTATTAAAAATGCACATTTGAACGGATTTTGATTCGTAACAAAATCATGAAAAAATCGGGGGCAATTTCACAATTGCCTCCCATTTTTTTCTTGACAATTTAGAAGTTTCTGTGTATAATAAAAGCATCTGAAATGGAAAGGATTGAAAAAAATCAGGATGAAGCGAAATGATGAGAGAAGAAAATGGCTGCCATTTTTCGTTGTCTTGTTGACATTGATGACGGTTGCAATCGTTCTTTTTTTCTATACCTGTCAGACGACAGTAAAAGTAGAAACGCCTGCACAATTTCCGATTATTACGGAAACCACCACCACCACGACAACGACTGAAACAACCACCACAACCACGACCACCACGATGACAACCACCACGACAACCGCCACCGTATCCGTGGACTATACAATGCATATCGACATGACATCCGTGAAACAGCATAAGGCAAGCAGTCCGAAGCTGGTCGGCTGGATTTATATTCCGGATACGGTCATTGATTACCCGATTATGCAGGCAGAGGACAACAATTATTTCTTGCATCTGGACTGGATGGAACAGGAAAGCTTCGCAGGCTGCATCTATGAAGACTATCGGGGCAATATTGACAAAACAACGATGACACTGCTGTATGGGCACAATATGGCAGCCGGTACGATGTTCAGCAACATCAAGTATTTCAAAGACCCGGCTTGGGGCAAGAGCCACCCGTATTTTGAAGTTGCCTCTACCGAGAAGCGGTATCTGTATGAAGTGCTCTCTGCCAACGTGCTGTATGGGGAATCCGGAGCAGAGTTTTCTTACTGGCGACCGAATAAGGGCTTGACCATGAACAAAGAAGAGTATCTGGAATACTTACAGCAAATCAAGAAAACATCGCTCGTGTGGTACGGAAAAGATGATGTGAAAGAATACTTAGACAGCAATGTCATTGTGTTACAGACGTGCAATTCCGGCGATGATGACGGAATGCGGTGCGTGATTTTTGCCCGTTGCTTAGGTGAGCGGTAATATCAACAGAAAACGGAAAAGCGGAATTGTTGCGTACAGTTCCGCTTTTTTATCCAGAACGAACAGGAGAAAAAACAATGCAAGAATTATCATGGAAAACCATTTGCGGATATTTTCCGAAGCGAAACCGAAACAGCCACAAGGGAACATTTGGCACGCTGCTTTGTATCACAGGCAGCAACCGGATGCCGGGAGCGTGTGCCCTGTCCACATTGGCAGCGTTACGCAGCGGAGCAGGCTTAGTAAAGGTTGCAACCACCGAGCGAAATTTGCCGATTCTGGCATCGCAGATTTATGAAGCCGTTTATCTGCCAATGCAGACAACCGAAACAGGAGAAATCTGCTGGGAGAAGAATGCAGTTGTTTTGCAGCCAGCATTGAAACAAGCCTCTGCGGTGCTGATTGGCTGCGGTTTGGGCAATACCGCTGCCACGCAGGAATTGCTGCGAAATGTGGTGAATTTAGTCGAATGCCCACTGATTATGGATGCAGATGGTCTAAATGCCCTTGCTTCCTGCATAGATATCATGCAGAAGCAAAAACCAAATTGGATTCTGACACCGCATCCCGGAGAAATGGCACGGCTATCCGGAACAACTACCGCCGCAGTGCAGGCAAATCGTCCACAATGTGCAGCGGAGTTTTGCAAGCAGTTTTCCGGCACGTTGGTTTTGAAAGGTGCAGGCACAATCATTCAGCAGGGAACAACGGCAATTCAGAATCCGACTGGCAATCCGGGCATGAGCCGAGGCGGTTCAGGGGATGTTTTAGCAGGTATGATTGCAGCTTTCGCTGCACAGGGGCTTTCCCCGTATGATGCAGCGTGTGCCGGAGCATATCTGCACGGGCTAGCAGGTGATTTTGCAGCAGCACGATATTCCGAACAGGCAATGTTGCCGCAAGATTTACTGCATTGCCTGCCGGAAGTCTTTTTGAAGTTGGAACAGGAACGGACAGCGAAAGAATAAGAAAAAAGCTGACAGCTTTGTGCA
>PPYF01241986.1_pt1 | contig 27622 bp, 27 predicted proteins | sample 1559871 | NCBI WGS metagenome assembly PPYF01 (sample SAMN08240021, study PRJNA423297) | Human gut metagenome, whole genome shotgun sequencing project.
AAAGAAGTCCTCATCCACGGAATCGGCGCAGCAGCGGAATATCTCAGTCAGCTGCTCCGGGCTGAAAAGCTGTTCCTTTTGGATAAGTCCGGAGCGTGTGGCGAAATCCTGCTTGGCAGCATCGTAGTTCTCCATGAAGTAGTGCCCGTGTACCACACCCGTGCGGTCATAGTCCCAATCCCATGTGACGAATTGAACGCCGTATTTGCTTGGAGTACCTGCCAGCACCGTGCCACCAAAGTCAGCGAGGATACGGTAGTCGCCATCCAGCCCGCTGGCTTTGAGCTGCGGGGCGGCTTCCATAGCGGTCATATACTCCAGCGTCTTCGCGGCGATGTCCTCGACGCGATACAGGGCATCCTCTGTCTGGGGCGTGTCCGCGTCCTCCCGGCGGTAGAACACGCTGCCCTTGCCGGTGATGCGGCAGAGGGGTGCGCCGTTCCAAAGGACAGGCAACTGCTCTCCCTCCACCGGCAGGATTCCGAAGCCTGCACGGTGCAGGGGAATACGGACTTCTTCAAGGTAGTGAAGCTGGCGGCTTGTGTTTTGGGTGTCCATGTGAGCGATCCTCCTGTTGTAAAAAAATGAGGCCGAAGTATAAAACTCCGGTCTGTAGCTTGGAATATTTTTTTGTATGACAGCTTGCAATGAGGGTGTGCTTCTAATTGCATTTTTGAGAGCAATCGCAGAAATGCTGTTCTACCAGTTTCCTATGTGTTATTGATAGGTGAGAGGGATTTTTGATGGTATATCTTACGGTAAAGTCAATCAGCCATTCCTTCGCAGTTACTTGTATGCCACAGGGAAGCCTTGTGCTACGAAGCTCTTTTCGCAGTATCCATTGCCTAATCGTTCCAGCGCTATACCCCAGCAATACCTGCACATCTGAGATTCGTAGGATGTCCGCTTCATCTGTCCATATATTGTAGAGGAACCGTTGAAACTCCTTTTGGCATATCTGAGCGATCGGATTGAGTTGCTTGCGCTTGACATTGAATGCTCCCACGGGTGTCGCAACCAAATCCGGGGCAGCTTCAAGTGTGCGGAGATAGTCTATTACATCATTCAGTCGGATTTTATACCGTCGGGTCTTTTTTCCACTGTCCTCGCAGGGGATGTATCCATGCTCCAGAAGCCATTTCGCTTTGCGCTTGCTGATATGACAAATTCGGTAAAGCTGGTCAGCACTGATGACCTCCGGGTATTCTTCGTATAAGTAGGTGTAGTCTGTTGCCATATGCTTCTCCTTATCATTTGGGAGCTGAGATACTTGTCAATGACGGGCAACCGACCACATTTGCTCCCGTATGGGAGCCTGAAACTATCGTTACTCAAAGGGTTATTTGTCCTTCTTACTTCTACACTTTTTCTACACTTTGCGGGAAGTTCATGCTTTTACTGGCTCAAGCCCTGTATGCTGTATGCCCTGGAATCGTTGTGATATCAGGGATTTGACCTTCCTATAAGTGCCTATATTATCCCGAAAGCACCTTGTCCATACGATTCGAAATCGTGTGGAGAACTCGGCTTTCCTTCCTCGGGAATCCTTGATATTTGGTGCTTTTTTAGGCTATGCTGTGTCCAGCAGACTTGATTCCATCTACGCATTTTCTACGCTTTGTGCAGAGTCGTGAGTGCGAGTGGATTGCGGTTTTAAGGGTCACGAGAGGAACGCATCAATTTTCATCGGATTTCCCCTCCAAATGGCTCGAAATCGACCGGGACATGTCCATCGGGGATGGGTTCGAATTGCTCATTGCAGAAAAACAGCAGCTGAAATGATACATTTCAGCCACTGTTTTTAGTTCTGCCTGCCATTGGAGAGCGCTCGCGGATTAACTACACCCCGCATCATTTCCCGCGCTTCTGAACATCCTTGTCGATGCGCTTTTTCCAGTCGGCGCTGAGAGGCCGGGATGCGCGCACAGAGCACACCGCCTCGCTGATGACTTCATAGTTCAGCGCAGTACCGGCCTCATCGCATTTGTAGTTCACCGCCCGGTCGGCGCCGATGCCGAAGCGTTTGGCCTCCGCTGCGGCATCGATGTTGGCGCCCAGGAACAGAAACTCCCAGCCGTACTTCTCCTTCTGCCGCTCGATCAACTGCCGTACCTTTTCGTAGTCATAGCGTTTGCTGGCATTTTCGTATCCGTCGGTGGTGATGATGAACATGGTCTTCTCCGGCACATCTTCGTTCCGGGCGTACTTGTGGACATTGCCAATGTGGTGGGTGGCGCCGCCGACGGCATCCAGCAGAGCGGTACAGCCCCGGGTGAAGTACTCTTTTTCAGTCATGCGGGGCACTCTGTCCAGCGGCAGGCGGTCGTGGATGACCACGCTCTCGTTGTCGAATAGCACCGTGGAGACCAGCGCCTCGCCCGCTTCCTTCTTCTGCTTTTCGATCATGGAGTTGAAACCGCCGATGGTGTCCTTCTCCAGCCCGCTCATAGAGCCGCTCCAGTCCAGGATGAAAACCAATTCTGTCATAATGAAAACCCTCCTTCGTTTGATTACGCTCTCATTGTAGCGAATCCGAAGGAGGGTTTGGTCGCATGTTGGGCGACAATTGTTCAGTCATTTTTAGAGCTGATTTTCCCCTTTGCTAATACTGTCAATCCGACACTTATAGCAAAGCTCAACGCTCCTTTGCACCCATTTTTAAAATTTTTAGCTTGTTTATTGCGGCAATTCTCGCAATACTTGTGTTTATAGTCATCCGGCAATACGCGCTGGCATTTTTTATTCTTACACCGTTTCTGTTCCATTGTTTGCTTCCTCCAAAAATGTTGCTTGGCTATTGCAAGGCAACGCATGAATTCGAGTCTTGATTTCAGGTAGTGTATGAGACCAGTAGTTTTCCGGAGACGGGTCTATCATGTCCAGACGCTCAACAAAGCCCTTTGAATCAAGGTAGGCATTCTGAATGTATTTGGCGTAGTATTGCAGACTAAGTTTGGCAGCTTCAGTTTCGCCCATCTCTTGATATGCCATCGCTTCTACGAGAGAAACCATATTTACAGCACACAAACTCTCACGTAATTCGTTCATTCGCGCATTTATCTTATCCGGAGCTGCGCCGGACACAATTTTTCCCCAAAACGACTCCGGCTGATTTTTTATGAACAAAGCGTTTACGCTCTGACTTTGCATTAACATATTTCGACTGTCTTCTGCATCAGAAACGATTTGCATCAACGCCAATTCTTTCAAACGGGGCTTTTGAATTGTCATCGCCTGCAGCAGTTTTTGCTGGCAGCTATATGCAGTTGCAAGGCGATCATACTCTTGTCCCTGCCGCACTTCTTCAACCGCAACTTGAACCATTTGAATCTGCTCTGCAATCTGCGCCATTTGCATCTGCGTCGCGTAATTCCCCATGGCCTGCGACAATTCAGGAGACAGCTTGACCTTACCAAGTGATACCGTGGATACGATCTTTTTTGTTTTAGGATCGATGAGATTTGCCATAAGTGAGCCGTCTTTTTTTGTCATTAGCTTCAATGCACCACTGGCAATCTTCGCTTTTTGCTCGTTGGTCAGTATTACTTGATAGGCTTCCTCTGGCACAATTGCTTTAACAGCGTTGACAAAGGCAGGTGCTGTGTAAAGCATCTTTTCAATTTTCTTGAACATCCGTTTAGCGTTACCAATCAGCGACCTTGCCACATCAGGAACATCGCCAAAACATTCTGTAACGCTCTGGGAGTATTCCGGGGCATCGATTATTTCGTAGCTATCCAGCGACACGAAAATTGGTTCATCCATGTTAGTTCGCCCCTTTCTGTTGGTTTCAATACAGGGTTTGTAAATATCGCGAATATACTATGCTCCCAACAAACTCTGGTCAAAAGCAAACAGCGCTTCGTTGATCTCAAAAACATCGTACTTCTTCTGTTTGATAAAATACTCGATGATGACATCAAACTTGCTGCTGTGGCTCAGGGCAAACCCGGCGCGGGCGATAAAGTCCTTCGTCTCTTCCAGATCCAGCTCCAGCGCAATGGCAAAGGCGATGGCCGTGGCTTTGGACGGCTTGTAATCCGGGTTGTTGCGGATCTTGGAGAACAGCTTTCGGTCTACATTGGCCTTTTTGTAGATCTCAGAATCTTTTTTGCCGGTGCGGTCGATGAGTTTCAGCAATGTTTCGGAGAAACCTGCATCCAATTCATCAAGCATATCATCCAGCCCGCCGCCGACAGCGCCCACTGCCATAGGAGCGCAAGGAGCTGCGGACTTCTCACAGGCCAAGCTCTCTTCCATTTCAAGACGCCGCAGCCTATACAGCCGCTCCCGCCGAGAGTCGGTATGCTCGTCCACATAGTGGTCATCGATGTACTCGGCAATGTCCGAAAACAGCTTACCGCTGATCTGATAGGCAGCACGGTCAAAAATGACGATATAGACCGTCATGTCGTTCTCCATCAGGAACTCGCCGATGGTGTCCACCGCCACCCGGAGCGCCTGGTCCTTGGGATAGCCGAAGATACCGGAAGAAATCAGCGGAAAGGCTACGGTTTCGCACTTGTGTTCCTTCGCCAGCGCAAGGCTCGTCCGATAACAGGAAACAAGCTGCTCCCGTTCACCAGATTTGCCGCCGTTCCATACCGGACCAACTGTATGTATCACGTACTTGCAGGGCAGACGGTATGCCTTGGTAATTTTGGCGTCACCAGTCTTGCAACCACCCAGTGTCCCACACTCAGTCAATAGCTCTGGCCCCGCAGCACGATGAATGCAGCCATCCACACCACCGCCACCCAAGAGAGATTCCTTAGCAGCATTGACGATGGCATCAACGGGCATTTTTGTGATGTCGTTACGGACTATTTCAAGAGGCATCTTTTCACCACCTGAATTGTTTTTTGCTGTTTCCTCTATTCTTCAATAGCAACCTCTGTGCCTGGTGCAACTCTTGCTCTGTATTTAGCTCCTCTGCCTTTGATAACTACCGGAGTTAAGAGTCCAGCATTCTTCATTTTACGCAACAAGTAATTTGCTCTGTTATTTGAAACCCGCAGTAATTCAATTACATCTCGACGTGTAATGGTATCTCTATTCCACGCCATCTCAAGGACAATATCTGCCTGTGCCTTGGTCATTTTTTTGAAGCAAGACAGCATAAAATGTGCCATTTCTTCGATAACCGGGATAGTAACTGAATTGCCAAACTGCTTATACTGTTGCGTCCGCGTTGTGCCTTCCGGAAAACTAAATGTTTCATTTCCGTTCTCGCCGAGGAATGCATAGCCGATAAATCCCTGAAGTCTTCCCCATTCAGTGGGAGTCATTACACGAATACCTTCACTGTTAAGCTCTGTTTTCTTTGTAGGAAGCATTTTCCCTGCAACGCCATCTTTGGGCTGATAAATCAAATTACGCTCTTTTCCCGAACCGCCGGTTGCAAGAATTGTACTTGCAACCGGATGTTCGATTCCCTCCGCATTTACAACTACATAACCAAAACCATGACCTTTAGCCTTTTCTCTGGTTTTATGTTTTTTTAACGTCTCCCAGTACCCGCTGGACATGTAGTAGACATCGTCAACCACAGGCTCAATGATAGAATTGAGGTCTTCGGCTATAACTTTCCGCCCGAAGAAAGGCATATTCTCAGTAAGGACTTTCACGGCATCGCCGTACATTCTCTTACTGAATGCCATAATGTAAACTCTGGGACGATTTTGGGGCAACCCGAAATTTCTGGAGTTCCGAATAAATGACTTTCCGGAATACACATAGGAACCGTCTTCATCCATCGTAACTCCGATAATTCGATATCCGAGTTCATCCTCTAATGTGGTTACAATCCGACGCAATGTTTCACCTTTGTCGTGAGAAACAAGGTTTTCGACATTCTCCAAAAAGACTGCACGGGGGTTGGTTCTGGAAATAATATCAGCAATATCGAAAAATATCGTACCTTTTGTAGTATCACGAAAACCCAGTTGTTGACCAGCACGGCTAAATGTTTGGCAAGGAAAGCCCGCTAATAAAACATCATAATCAGTTTGCACAACAAGCTCTTTAAAGGCCTCAGATGTCAGATCGTTTTTTGGGTTCTCTTTAAACAGATGTTCATATGTTTTGCAAGCGCATTCATCTATTTCTGCAGAGAGGACATTGGTAAACTTGCCAGTCAACTCAAATCCGCGACGAATTCCACCAATGCCGGCGCATAGGTCAATTGTTCTGTATATCATGATTTGCTCCTTGCACCATTGGTTCGGAAGGCATACCGCTCAAATCAACGGTGTATGTAATTTTTGTCACACCCATAGGCAGAACTCCGCCGACAAATGACTCGGGCGTGATCCGAGGAAAGTCGGAGCTGACAGCGTATTTCAACATCTCGTGAAGGAGAAATGTTCTGTTGCGAGCACTCATTCCTTCTTCAAATCCAAGCTCAGACAGCTTTTGATTAATCATTCCGATATTATATCCAAGCTTGTTTAGCTTCCTGATTATCCCGTTAATTGAAATGCCCGATTGGACAGTAGGCTCAAAGACACATAGAATCAAATTCAACGATTTTCCGGGAGGGTCAAGCTGGAATTGATTGCTTACAGTAATTTCTCGTTTGGTCCTGGACAGCGTGGATTTGACTTCAACAAATCTGCTATCAGTCTCAATATCGTAGGATGTACCGTCAGGACCGTTCCAAGCCGCATCTTCTCCGGATTTGAGCAGAACATACAGTACACATAGTTCTCCGAGAACATCGTAGATTCGAGCATCAATGTTTTTATTTCCGAGAAGTTCTTTCCATTTTTTCCACCATGAAACAGGATCGCCAATAATAGCGGTTCGGGCGCTACCGTTAACGCCGGGATCTACAAGCTCGGCACACAGGGTCGCAAAAGGTTGCTCTATTCCGAAAGATCCGGTTGTCAGCACCAAAGACCGCTGCATGACTCCAGATGAAACCATAATATTATCCGTGCTGAAAATACGAGCATTGGAAAAACTTTCGTTAATATCTTCACCTGAGTAGGGAATAGCCACACCGTATCCGTCAACAAGCTTTACTGTCCAAGCCGGATAGTCTGTGCCTTTTAGGGATGGAATAACCTGTGCATAACCGAGAATATCTGTTTTCCAGTTCGATTTTATATTCTCAATCAGCATTCGGTTCTATCTCCTTTTGCATCGACACTTCTGCCAACAACTTCTGGGCATATTCGGCCACTCCGCCGGAAGTTAACTCCGGCTCAACGGACACACACTTTGCGTTATTGAGTTTGGTGAATGCAGCAAAGTCTTTTACTTTGTGTGGACCTGTTTTGTGATACTCTGACATCATCCTTCTGAAAAGCGGTATGCGGTAACCACGTCCTGGTGTTTCAATCAGTTTGTTAATGTTATCGACACCGTTATTCTTCAGCGCTTCAAAAGTATCTTCCGCATTTCCTTGCCAGCTCAGATGGATATACCACCAAAGCGTTTTTAACCATATGCGACGAGTGTGCGAATAGAAACGTTTCTGGTTGATCCGAATGCTTCCTTTTTCGGGATTCGGATACCTTAGATATGTAATATCAGGCATCACCTTCACAGAAATATACCGCCAGATATCATCATCATTAGCTTGAATAACCGTAAAATCTTTGCCCGGAGGCATAAGTTGATACAGTTTGATTCCTACTCGCAAATCAAGGAGATAGTTCATCTTACCGCCGGTTTCTGCTAATGTGTCATTGAAAACAGATACCAATTCCTTTCGAAAATCTTCGTAGGATGGATCAAAGGCAGATGCTGACACGTCGTTGGACTTCCAATGCTTTACGAGATCATCAAATTCAACGTCATTGTATCCGTCGTAATCGGCAACTATATTCTTCGCATCATTGTAAGACAATTTCTGGTATCGGATCATTCTTCATCACCTACCGTTAATCTGTTTCTAATCTCTGTCTGAAGGCTTTTCAGCAACTTTTCGGGTTGCTCAAAATGAGGGTATTCCTCGCAGTCTTCAATAAACTGGTGCAGTATACTGCAGATTGAATTTGGCTGCAGGCCAATATCCTGTTGCGTCGCTCTTAAGTCGTCATCGCTGAGACGCTGGAAAATCATAAAATATGTTGTTGCGAGAATATCGATCAGCAAATCGATATTCTTAATGGTTCCGTCTGTCATAGGGCATGAGGAATAATACGGATTAAGATATAGACAAATATTATCTTTGGTAAAGCCGTCGCTGCCTTTGGGATCTTCCCATTGTGAAAACTCCACCCACCACAACGGTTCTTTTTCGCTTTTGAATTCCTCAATCGGAAAATCCATGTAAATACTATTAAAATCGAGCACAACGGAATCAAGTTCCCCAATCGAAACGCCTTCTTCATTCATAAGGCTCTCTTCCTCGGGCAAAACAGTTTCTGCGGCCTTCTTGATATATGCCGAAATTGTCAGCTCAAGATCTCCGGTAATCTCACCAGGTTCAAACGTATGGGCAAACTTGCAAACACGACCTTGAGGCGTAGTAATATCGTTTTCCGGCAATATGCATCCGGTTTGAGTAAGTGTTTTATTTGTCCAGATGATACAGATTCCGATCTCCGCCGCAGCGCAAGCAATTCCGTCTTTTCCGTGTAAAAGGTGCGGATACGCAATTCTCACAGTTTTCTCCAGAGACAGCCCTTCGGTCTCGATTTTCCAGATCTCGCGCGGATCAGAGACTCGAATCGTTGATGTGCCCTTCTGAAGTAATCCGAAATCTTGTCCTTGATACGAATATGTAAACACATATTTGCTTGCTGAAAATCCGCAATTCTCCAGCAGCACTTCCGTGAGTTTAGGATAGAAATATATATTTTGCATATCTAAAATCCTCCTCACTCAACCTTGATGGAAAAACGATATTTCCTATCGTATGCCTTGATTTTAAGAGTACCTACCAGTTCCATATTTAGAATACTTGCGTTAATCTTCACAGCAGTAAGTTCGTGGCTTTCTTCCGCACTCAATAAATCGACAGATACTTTTTCACATTCGAATCGGAGCTTTTCGGGTGTGCATCCATCATTGATTTGAATCGGCTCAGGATCAATATTCGAGACAAGTGTTTTTATATCAAAAGCGCTGATTGTTGCAGGGAAGCTTGTCCCGATATCATTCTGCCACGCATTAGGCGTTATCCATCCGCCCTCAGAGGCCACAATCAATTCCATGTTGGCGCTCTTTTTTCCATGCGAAAGTTTCAACCGAAACGGAATTTCAATTACATTTCCGGAAACGGCAGTAGACAGCATTTCAAACTCGATATTCTTCATGGCTCCGCCACTATTTCCACCGCCACCGCTGGGAATTTTCTTTTTCTTTCCGTAGCCGACACGAGGCAAAAGCGAACGGCCAAGGGTCGCAGCCAATTTGCTTGCTGTAGCTTCAACTCTGGGGCCCGTAATCGACATGACCTTGTTCTCAATCTGCGTTGTAGTATTTTTCTGAATTCTCGCCACAATTTGCATTTTCGCAGGGTCATCCCAGCACATGTGGTCGGATGCCTCGCATGCTCTTAAGTATGTGCCCAAGTCCATATTGGCATATTCCGGGGCAGGTAGATCGTTCTTCAGAATCTTGGATGTATCGGGTACATAGAAAGCGAATACAAACTCATCTTGACTTTCGGGAAGCGAGATACCTTTTACCCAAGGACCTGTCACCGCATAATCAATAACCATTCCGGGTTCTCTTGCGAACATCACGATCGGCTCATTTTTTCCGCCTTCCGCTTCGAACTTTCCGATGTACACATAGGGGCTCAACACATTCTGTGTACCGTTTAGTTCGTCCTTCGTGATTTTAAGCGCAGCGACATATCCGGACGTACTGCCGCTTTCAAAGTAATTTTTGATATTTACCGCAATACATTCGGTTTTCGGTAGCCAATCGCTTATGTATTCAGCGCCGTATGTTCTTGCAAGCGCAGTTGTATAGAGCTCCTGAACCAACTGGAAAAACGGAAGCATATCCTGCTTGCGAATCGGAACATTATTGACGGATACATGCAGCCACTTCTTGTCATCGCAGAATTTTGGTAATTCACGATTATGGATTTTTGGGGCATACCATCTCTGAATGGCAAGTTTTAAATAATCTGCCAGATTGGATGTCCACACGGTTTCAAAATGTTCTCTGGTCCCGTTTTCAATCACCGCGTCAGCTGGAACAATGTCCTCCAGAAGCTTCGTAGGATTAATATAGGGGATGATAACCGATGTGCCTGTTTCATCTGCTTTGAAGGGTTTTAAGCTGAATGTCGTCAGCAAAGAAACGATGAAATCTTCGTACTGATCATCCGTCAGAGGCAGAAGATCTTCCCCTTCTTTAACCCCCCACCATGCTTTTCCGGCAGAGCTGGGTTCAAGACGATTCAGAAGAGTGGCGTCGGATCCATCGCAATTTGTTTTTCCCTCATCCTCAACAATGGTTATAATCAGGCGAGATTCATAACCATCATTCGTTTTAATTCTGGAATAGAAGATAACTATACCTATGCCTACGCGATAATAAACACTTTTACCGAAGCCCCAGTTACCACCGGCACCCGGTAGAGTCTGCCGTTTGCCAGTATCATAAACAAGCTTAAAGAAATTTCCGTGATCGTTTTTGTTTTTCGTCACATCCGACAATCTGATAGGTCCGGTCAACCCCCGAGTTCTTGTATCGCGGATCTCCAAAAAGTGCGCATTATCGTTCGGGAAGCAACCGTTCAAATAATCCTTGATGTCCGTCATATAATCATTAAACTCCGCAGGGCAAAATGTGCCTGTCGTAAAGTTTACGGCATAAAACGGACCGGGTTCCTGCAAAGAAGCATCGGAACTGTTCTGAAGTGCTTCTCTAACCAGCAGATCCAGCTCAGGAACGTTTTCGTTTTGCAGCGATTTCAATGTAACGCTGCCATAAGATACGCCTCTCTGAATTTTTAAAATCTCTCTATCAAGCATTACGGTTGTCCCTCCCGTGAATTTAGTCGGGTATTTTCACTCGCACTGACTTCACATGACTCTTTCCGACAGACTCTCCCGGCACAATTACACTGAAACCGATAATATCTTCGGAGCTTGCTATTTTCTCTCGCGTTTTTGTGTCGTTCCCCCGGCCTTTGTCGATTCGATAAAGCAGAAGCAACGGAACATCACTTAACCCGACCGCTCCACGCGCAGAAATCAAATTTTTTCCGCTTCGCATGGCAGTATCGAAAACCAACTTTTGTTCGGGTGACAGTGCGTTTGTTTCAACATCACACAGGACATCTCTACCGGAACGCAGAGAGCCGATATCAATATAGCCGGGAGAATGCGGAGTCTTTTTAGAACGGGTAATTTTACCGACATCCGCCGTACCAACTATCCATCTGGAGACCGCCTTCTTATCACCGGCAATAGCAACATTCCACTTCAAATAATGACCGTCCTCATTCATGGCCTGTAACCACTTTAGAAATACAGGAATATCTGAGGACAAAGACGAACAATCAAAGATATGGTACTTTCCCTGTGCAAAGAATTCGCTGAGTACGGTCGTAACGGGAACATCTCTCCATACACAAGCAGATTCGGTAGTTTTAGAAGGGCTGGACGCCCCAAGCTTACCTAAGAACGCTTCTGTCTGCGCAATGTTCTTGGACAAATTGTCTTTTTTATCCATAAAATCAGTGGTTTCATAGCTGTCTCCACTGAAATCAAACTCACATTCCTCGACATTTTGCGCCTTGTTTTTTGCTGTGAGCAAGAATTTTGCGATTTTAGCACTGCTCATAATCTTTGGACCGAACTGGGCCGGACTGCGTCCCTTTTTCATGAAATCCTCGAACTCAGCTTTCAGTTTCTCGTCAATTTCCTCCATCAGCTCAAACTTTTTTCGGACATCCGAAGGCATCCAGATGCGTTGTAATAATTCATATCCACTCCTATATCCAAACCAACGAGCCATCTGCATGAGAGTGTCTGCCTGATTGGAACTGCGAGCAAAATATGTACATACCAGCCCGTCAATTGTAAGCCCTCGAGAGAGCGTATTACCTCCCATTACAATAAACACCGGCGCTTTTGACATTGAGTTTAACTGTTCCGATGTAGGATATACCACGCGAAGATAAGTACCTTCCTCCGCAACTTTGTTGGCCTTGCAGTTATCTACGCAAAGATGAATTCCGTTTTCATGATACTCAGGACTCCTATCTTCAGCCATCATAATGTTCTCGATATTAGACAGGAGAACCCCAATTTCGGGCTCGATTTTATCAAAATCAGGAAACTCGGGATTGACCTTATTCAAGCGACCGTAATCCGGATACCCTTCAGTCAAATCTTCTAATGTGAATTCATCCTTCTCAGTCTCATATACATCACGACACAATTGGAGAATACTGCCCGTGCTTCTTTCTCTGATGAGCCAATTTTTTAATACATCATATTCCTCAAAATGACCGCCTTGAAGTGCCGTGGTATGAATCAGCATACTGATCGGCTTTTTGTGTCCGCGCAGCCTAAGAATAGCTGCGGCGCAGAAAAACCAAGCGATTGATTTTTTTAACTCATCTGGGAGCGTGAATGCACTGCCGTCATGAAGCTGCTTTAACACCCTGATTTCAGAAGCGGGAACTTCACGGACGATATTCAACCCTGCATGTACGCCATCCTCTTTACTGCCAAAAATCACTCTCGCGCCAAAATACTCATTGGACTCTGGCAGACTGCAAATAAAACTCTTTGGATACAGCGAAGTCTCGTACGCTTCATTCAGGACGTTGGCATAAGGGGTAGCTGTGAAACTGATGTAATTCATCGCCTGGAAAGGAGCTTTGGACGGGGCCCCCTCGTGATCTTTACCATTAACCAAGTCAATGATCAGTTGATTTACAGCGGTACGCTCCTGTTCTTCTTCATCTAATTCTTCTTTCATCTTTCGTGTGTTCACACTGGCCTGGTCAGCCTCATCATCAATGACAAGAACACGCAACTTTGCTGCACGCTGGGGTTTTGCCTGCAACCATTTGATGAGGTTACGCAAACGAGTGGAATTTTTCAGGCATACAGTTACATACCTGTGCATCCACATGCCGCTTGTTTTACCGTCTTGATATGTATTCAGGAGCAAATCTTCAAGAAGATACCTTTCTTTTGTTTTAATATCGACCATATAGTCAGGGTTGGAGGTGTGATCCAAAATGTGCCAACTTACACCGCCGCTTTGTGTCAAGTCATCAAAAAATCTATCCCTGGTCTGTTTTCGGAGATTATCAATCGTACCAGACAGTACAATGATAAAGTTCCAATCATAGTGTGCCGCCATGGAAACCAGGCCAATCATATTTGCAGTCTTACCAGACTGAACGCTACCCATCACCAGACCTTTAACCGCACCAACAACACGAGTGTCGCGCTTGATATGATTTAAAATCCAGTGTGAATTCTTTTCCACGAGAATAACAGCCGCTTCAGACATTTTGGGCTTTCCAGTGTATTTGCCCAGCAGATTGTTTTTGTAACGGACCCATGCAGAGCCCGAATCTGAGGGAACCGGAAGCGTGTTGCTGCTTCCCTCAGAAGATATTCCGTACATTTCTACAATAGGGCTGTAATCGCCTTCAATGGCGGTTACAAGATTTCTCCAATCATAAAGATCCATCGTCAGGGGAATGATCAGTTCGTCATACTGCAATCGCTCAAATTCGCTCTCAACCAGCTCTGGGGCAACACAAAGGTTTTTAACGTCTTCCCATGTGGCTCCTGCTTGAATTTGGGCAGCAATCCACGTTTTGCAGCTATTGTATTCTTCAGATGCAAATCCGCTCATTTTCGATCCTCCCATGCTTGTTGGATGATGTCTGCACAATCAACTGTATTCTTCTTTATTTCTTTCCCCCAAAACCGAAGAACAACCCATCCGTCTGCTTGGAGTTTTTCTGTTACTTCAAGATCGCGCTGAATCGTGCGCTCAATCTTAGGTATCCAAAACTCTTGATGCGTCTTAATATCGTTCTTGCGATTCTCCCAATCATATCCGTGCCAAAACTCACTGTCACAAAACACAGCAATCTTCTTTCCGATAAAAGCAATATCCGGATGTCCGAAAACCTTAGAACTGTTCTTTCTATATCGAAGTCCGCGGGACCACAGTTCCTTCCGCAACAACAGTTCAATTTTGGAATCTTTATTTTTAACTGCCTGCATATTTTTGCGGCGTTGTTCAGGGGTGTGATTGTCCATGATACTTCACCTTTAAAACACATTTTAACAATCATGTTGTCCAATAAAACGGACTGATACCCGGTCACTCAGTTAGCTTGCTTTTATTAGTTGCAAGTGGAATCCTCAACCTCTAACAGAAAAACTTTGTTCTGAAATGCACCACGCTTCTCGGCTTTCTGTTTACGAATGTGTTCTAATTCCTCTACGGTGTAACCTCTCGCAATTGCAACTGTACGGATAACTTCAAGGAGATCTGCGAGTTCTTCAATATTTTGATCCTTGTGGTATTCTGCCAGCTCTTCATCCAGCTTGCTGTCGAGCATACGGAGATACTCGGCATCATCAAGAATCACCATCTTGCAAGTTTTTCCAGATGCCTCTATGATTTCAGGGATACGATCACGCACAAGTTTGTTGTACTTTATGACACTCATGATTCTTGCTCCTCTGCCTCAATTCGAGAGAACTCTTTTTGCATCTGTCTAAACACTGCATTGGGACTTCTCGAAAAATCAGAAATCGCATATTGAGCGAAAACCCGCGTCCCTTTGGCAACCAGAATCTGTCCGTCATCAAATGTAAGCGTAAAGTTGCCAAAATTAAATCCGAGATTGTTGTCCTCATCGTTAATTGTGGTGTCGTTGACTGCACGCTTCAACTCGGAATAAAGGCGGTATTCTTCTTCGGAGTGAATCCAAAGTTCCGGCATTTCCGCACTGTGTTCAAGCAAAAACAGATTGGTAAAGCTCTTTACAAAGCCCATTTCCTTCGCTGCGATGGGCTTACTCAGATGCTTCCATTCTTTGATTTCAAAGCGATAGTAGAGTTCATTCTCCGTTCCGGGGCGCGCTTGGATCTCTGTAATCTCACCTCTGCGAACAGGGACGCACTTAGTAACTTCTCCGTAATACTGCACACCGGCCTCGGCACCGAATAGAGTCTTGGATTGATAGATAGCAACATAACGGACGGGAAATTCGCTGTCCTTGAGGCGTGCTGCCGGAATGTGGTAAAAGCGATGATTCAGGCAGACGTTTAGTTGTTGCCTACTGCTCAGTGTTCCGATCAACACATCTCGTACAGACCAATCTACCTTTGCTAACTTTGCTTCAATACCTCTGGGCAAGGTTGTCCTCTCAAATGCCGAGGTAGGAGAGTCTGAAATCAATTGATCCAGCATATCAGTGACCATGGAGGTTGCAGAAGGCAAAAACGGAAGACCTCCGATGTTCACCTTGTCGATACTCTCAAAGAAGCGATGATTACGGTATTCTTTTTCATTGTTATACGGGAAAAGCACATATGCGCCGAACATGGTTCGCTCAAAAGGTGACGCACCGCTCCGATACACGATAGCGTCGCGATATCGGTGCATCGTATTAATATCACCGATTTCCGGGCCTGGGGTATGGCCGACGGAGTTATAATAATCCGTTCCGGGGAGCGCGGGATTGATACGATACTTTGCGTCAAAGACATATTCGTATTGCACATCCGCGCCTTTTTTCTCCAGTGTCAGGACATTGTCCGGCTTTTGAGTAATAGTGGGGGCATCGATTTCTTTTGGGTTATAAGAAAGCGTAATCAACTCCTGCGTTGCTTGATTCCTGTATTTCACTCTGGAGGCCTTGCCCTTTACTAAAGAAACATATAAACCGTTGCCCTGAACCTTGACAATGTCCTGGGAGACGAGAATATACTTATCGCTGTTCCGCATTAAGCTGTTGAGCTTGATAAAGCACCAATACTCATAGAGCAGTGCCATGTCCTTGACGGAAATATTAAATACATCTCCGGTTACGGAAAGACCATGGAGCAGCATTAAATAATATTTGTAGAGATCCCGGTAACCGGGTGCCATAGAAAACACCAGTGACATACCTGAAGATGCTTCATGGGCACCGACGTTAGCCAGAAAACCCGTATTACATCGACGGTTAATCCCCTGAATCATGCCGTCGATTTTTTCTACGATTGCTGCATCAGTCTCTCGCTGCAGGCGAATATAATTTTGCTTGAAGCTAAGTAATTTCTTTGCTGTAGACTGAAGAATATGCTTTGTAAGCCGGTTTTCCCGTGTGTCGTAGGTCACTTGTTTTCTAACTGCAAGCGCTCTGTCGACAGCAAATTGATTGCCAGTACGAACCGCATGGTCAGGGTGCTTTTCGATCCAACGAATGCTGCGATTATCTGTTGATCTGATCTTATGACTGGGCAGGATCTCTCTTATCGCCTCCAACTCATGGTGAGGTTGAGCCAAAATCATATCTGCAGCTTTAACGAAATCCTCATAAATTTTGCTGATAACAGCAAAAAACTCAACAAGGCTACTGCCGACTTTGTCGTTCTGTCGGTAGCCCAGATATGTTTTCTTGAGCAGATCGAATATCACATTGTAGACTTCCGCAGTAACATCAGCAACGATTGCTTTGTAATCGTCTTTATAGCTGATTTTAGAAGGAAATACTTCTACCACGATCCGCAGATAGTCGACTCCGCCAACTCGAATTACGAGATCAGACATACCAATCTCGTTGCCAAAGTTAATAACACCGGACAGAATTCGAGAACTGCGTCCTACAGCGGTGACTTTGTTTCGAATGTTGTAGTTATCGTGCCAGAACTCAACAGATTTATCTCCAAAGGATTCGATTACGATCTCATAGCGTTGTTGCTCATAGAAGATAGGAACTGTCCTGTATTCACCCAAACAAGCATTACCGATAACCTGTTCTGAGACGGGCTCGGCATCTCCTTTCAGGTTGATTTCGTAGTTTTCATCGCAGAACACTTTGAGAAAAGACTCTTTCTCGGTGCGCTCTGAGCCCTGAGTATTTGGATGCGAAGCCTGTCCCTTAATGGTTACACTTACTTTATCCGTCTGGATATATACCAGTTCATCAGAGCCAGTATGAAGTGAAGCCATCCTCTTCAAATCTCCTTGTCATCAGTTCAATCTTTTCTGCGCTGTGGCGATACTTGATCTTGCGACCAGCATCGTTCAGCGCTTTCCTCATCTTATCGCTGATGTTGTCGCTCTGGACCTGATAACCATCATAATCACCGGCGCAGAACTTAAACAATTCACACAGCATAGCCTTAACGGAAGCGTTGCTTCCCTGAATGCGGGGGAGGATTTTCTGCATTAACTCATTATCCATTGCCTCATTTTCTGCCAGGAGATCATACTTCTTGTTGTCCAAAAGATAGAATACGATCTCATCCCTGACACGATATCCAACATGGGCGCTTGCTTTTTGAAGAATGCGATTGACCTTCTGCAATTCAAGGCAATACCCGTTTACAGTTTCGCTCTCAGCTGCGCATTGGCCGAGTAAGAGATACTCTGTTTTCAAAAATGCATTGTTAAGATTCATTGCCTGTGGCATTTCCCGAGGGAGTTCATCCAAGTTAGGCATCAAGTCAACATAAGAGAACTCAATGGTATTCGCACGGTCCAATACCTTACGACTGAACGGGAAGGTTGTTTCGTCCATATTGACGGTGCCGATGATATAAAGATTCTCGGGCAAACGAACCGTTCCGTATCGTCCGGCCGCAGATGTGTCGGAGCCGTAATATGTATCAGATACAAGCGGATCAGACTGAATCGTTCCGCCAACAAAATCCCTGGTTTCGATGACAGAAAGAATGTCGCTGAGGTAGTATTCTACTCGTGCCAAATTCATTTCATCCAGGCAAAGGAAATACGGACGGTTGCTATCAATCTCTGCCTGCTTTACAAAATCAATAATAGCGCCGGGAATAAACTTTCCGTTCAAATCCTCATGGCCGAACAGGTCGGACGAGTCTGACCAGTCAGGACGGACGGAAACCATCTTGTATCTGCCGTTTCCAGTAGTCGCGCCAACTGCTTCTGCAAACAGTTTGACCAGACGGGTCTTACCAGTACCAGATGTGCCCGCAAGGATTACAAAGGGCTTGGACTTCAAGCTGAGGTAGAAGTTCTCGATCAGCCCGTCTTCATAACTGAAACCCTTTGCCGCGATATATTTTTTGATTTGGACAATAATTTCTTTGACCGACAATTCTTCCTCACCTCCCGAGATATCCAGATATTGCATAATATTGATTTCTTCTAACGCCGCCTTCAACTCATCACGCAGCTTCCAAATATAGTTGCCGCGCTCTCTGGGTTTCGCATCTCGTCCGACAAACAAAATGGGCCAGAATTTTGCATTTTCTTGGTTACACAACGGGCAGCCCGTTTCTTTATGAATTCTTTCGGCCAAATGAACACCGCAAGCCATCCGATAGTAATCTGATGTTTTACCATAGGTTTCGGCCAGCTGAATGCAGCTTGCTTGTCCTCCAAGTGCATAGAACTGGGCCATCATTGTAAGTCGAGCTGGATTAAAGATTTCGGGTGTATTCAGCAATTCAATCCATTGTGCTTTAGAGATTCCGGGTGTGTATTCATCTGCAGTAGGCCACCAGTCCGCCCCAGAAATCTTGCTGTAGTAATCAGCGTACAAAGCAATAAAATCACGCAAATCCGAGATTAGCTGCGAGTCATCGGGAAGAGCGCTTAAGTCGTATTGTTTGTAGTAAACGCACCCAGCATCATATCCGGGAGATCCGCTGTCAATTCTTCCGTGCGCCTGCGTTGTATCGCTGATTATTTCTCTGATATTTTCGGCGTTCTTCTGAAGACGTTCCGTCATTTTCTCATTCTGTGAGCGAGCAATTCCGGTAAAAACCAGGGGTTTCTGTTCTTCAGCGGCCGTTCCGCTCTGAGCTGCGTCGGTAGCGCCTTGATTAAGGGTGAGGTACAGTGTTTTGGTATCCTTGTTCAGCAAATATACGATATAAACACCTTTCTGAGCGGATGTCGTAATTCTTGAATCAAATACAGCAATCCAGGGGATATCCGTCCAGCGGCCTTTTCCATAGCTTCCTGTAACGATATACGGAGCAGAAATCGGAGTCAGATCTGTCAACAGCGCCGGAATATCTTTGGCAATTATTTCTCGGAAAGGGTTCTTAAAATCACTCTTCTCCTTAACGGAAGACAAAACACTCGCATACTCATCTATCCATCGGTAGACAAGATCGTGCAATGTCATGCGGTGCGCACCTCCGTCAATTTTTGAAAAATACAGACTGAGTTTTTGATCGACAATTGATAATATATTTTCGATATCTTCTTTCGTTAATTCTCTTAGCAGTTCTTGATTGAGCACAAATTGCTCTTTCCCGTTAGCATCCTTTTTTCGTAATAAATACCCTCTATCGCTGATGTGCTTGAACGGATTTAGCAAAATAACATCATACACATCTTGCACAGAGCTTTGTTCGATATCCTCTATCCGCGAATCTACATTTATGTCTGCCTTCAGTCCGCAACGAACTCTGTCTACATAATAATTCCGGAATGACTCAGCAACTTTATACCCAGATGCATTTCCGTTACTATCCATTAGGGAGAAGAAGGCTTTATATAGAACTAATTTGTATGAACGAGAATATCCGGCTAAACTGTCTTCAGCACCGATATATTTCAGAAATTCACTTTTCATATTTAGTGCTCCCAAGTGTTTTTGTTTCTCTATCGACCTTATTTGTCATCCGGGACAATCTCCATAATATTCTCGATTTGGCAATCCAGCGCGGTGCATATCTTCAGGAGAATCTCAGTGGTGACATGGCCGTTCCGTCCCATCTTGGTGACGGAGGCCGGGCTGATGCCTGCTTTTGCGCACAGGTCTTTCTTTTTCATATCCTTGTCGATGAGCAACTTCCAGAGCTTTTTATAACTGACAGCCATAAAATATCTCCTCCATACCGATATATGAAAAATGCTCTGCCGCCCGGCAGAGCATTCGGTCTATTGCAGCCATTCTGCCAAGGCCTATTCCAACACCTGACAGCGTTGTCTATTATGATAGCACATTCAGTCAGAAATAGCAAGAAAATGATAAATCCACACGATTTTTAGCTTCAAGCATTTGGAATAATCGAGCTTTTCCCATGAAGGTAATGGCCCGAATTCTTTGTTTATTGCCCCTCAAACTTTGAGTTGCTGCGAAGTAGGAAAACGCTTCCTCCGTGGTGGTGATTCACCGACTCGGGGGAAGCGTTTCTTTGTTTTATGTTTTTCGGTTATCTCAGGTCGCTTAGCACTACGCCGATATCGGCATCGAGCAGAATGGACTGCTCTTCAAGCCCTCTCATGGTGATGGCCTCGCCCAGATTGACGCAGGCATAGGTGGCCCTGGGATTCTGCGCCGTCATACGCAGGAACGGTACTTTGATGATGCCGGGGGTATTGCCGCCGACGCCCAGTTCCAGAAACAGGATACGGCCGTTTCGATGCCGGTGCAGGAACTCCTCATACCGCCGGGCCGCGGCATACCAGCCCGCATCCTGCACAAACCTATTGTCACAGCGCAGGTTCATGGTCATGGGCTTACCGCACTTGGGGCAGCGAGGAATCAGCTCGGAAGGGACACGCATATCTACTTGCTCTGCGATCATCCGGCGGACAACAGCCTCGTTATCATAAGTCGCCTGATGGCACGGCTCACTACACTGCCAGAGGCCGTAATCACCCTGGGTATAGAACAGCCGCACCTTATCAAAACCCGCCAACTGAAATTGATGGTCCACATTGGTGGTCAGGACAAAGTAATTCCTGCCCCTGACCAACTCCAACAAGTCAGCATAAGGCTTGCCGGGCGTCACATCGTAACGGTTGTAGTAAATGTGCCGACTCCACCAAGCCCAGTATTCCTCCGGAGAGGGAATCGGATAAAAGCCGCCCGAATACATATCTGTGATACCGTACTTTTCATGGAAGTCGGAGAAGTATTTCAGAAAGCGCTCGCCGCCATAGGTCAGACCAGCCGAGGTGGAAAGGCCGGAGCCCGCGCCGATGAGGATGGCGTCTGCGCCCTGTATCTCAGCCTTCAGCCGCTCGATCTTCTGTGAGTAATCGCCGGTAGATTTCGAGGTCCAGGTCTTTGAAAACATTGAAAATCACCTTCATTTCGCTTCCGGTTTCCGCCTTAAACTGCCCCACAGTCTCTACGGCGATCTCAGCGGCCCGCTGATTCGGAAAATGGAACACGCCGGTGGAGATGCAGCAGAACGCGATACTTTCCACGCCATTCTGCCCGGCCAGATCCAGACAGGAACGGTAGCAGGAGGCCAGCAGGCGCTCATCCTCCGGGGTCACACGGCCCTCAATGATGGGGCCCACTGTGTGCAGCACATAGTCGCAGGGCAGATTGTAGGCTTTCGTGATTTTGGCCTGCCCGGTAGGCTCCTCATGGCCCTGGCGTTCCATGAGCTCGGCGCAGTCCAGCCGGAGCTGGACACCCGCGAATGTGTGGATACAGTTGTCGATGCAGACGTGGCACGGCACATAACAGCCTGTCATGCCGCTGTTGGCGGCGTTGACAATGGCACCGCACCGGAGCCGGGTGATATCCCCCTGCCAGAGGTACAAGTCGCCGCAAACCGGCTCCAAATCGCTCAGGCGGGTGATACCCGCGTCTTCAATCTCTTTACGCAGGTATTCGTCCTGCACGGTCAGGAACTCGGTGTCAATGGTTTCGGGGCGGCGGATGTTCATCAGAGAGCGCAGCATCCGCTTCTGCTCCCGGGCATCCGCCGGGACTTCCATGCCGCGATAGCGCTTGTCCTCGTCCAGCAGCCGCTGGATGAGGAATACTCTTTTTTCAGTCTGGTTCATCTTAACCTCGCTTCACAATGGCTCTGGCCGGACAGATCTCATAGCAGTTGCCGCAATGCAGGCAGTTCTGCTGCTGGATGACCACCGGCTTGCCGGAAATGTCGATACACTTCTGCGGGCATTTGGAGTAGCAGAGCTTGCAACCAATACAGGTGTCCGTGACAAAGTAGCCCTCCTGCACTTCTTCCGCGCCGCCAAAGGTAAAGCTGGCACGCTCAATGGGCTTTTTGGAGAGGTCAAACCATTCGCCGCTGCCCTCGTAGACGACAAAGACGGTCAATGCGCTTCTGGATGCCGCGTCCGGGTAGATTTCGTTCATATAGGGATTCTTTTCAAACAGCCGGGGCAGCAGTTTACCGCCCAGCTCCCGCACTTTTCCGCGAATGGAAAGCGCTACGCAGTGCATGGTGTCTGTTCCCTTCGTGCCGGTCAGCGCCAGCACACCGCGTTTTTTCAGACGGTCATAGAAGCCTTTTCCTTTTGCGGTCAGAAAGTACAGACCGCCCTCATCGTAGTCCATCATGTCGATGGCGGCAGTCACAGGCAGCCCAGCATCGTCCACGGTGGCCACGACGGTGGTGTGGATCTCCTCGACCAGGTATTTTAAATAGTTCATAACGTCACCCCAAGTTATCGTACCATCTTTGCTCCTCTGTTTCAAATGAATACCGCAACACCCCGCAACAGCTTGCAGGGCATTGCGGTATCGGTGATCAGAACTCGCAAGGAGGATTGCCGGAGAAGTCGGCAATCACGCCGTGGGGGTCCTCCAGATAGAACACCTCAAAGATGGGGTTGTCGGCGGTCTGGTACTGGCCCTTGACGATGGGGTTGTTCATGCAGCCCTCCTTGACGGCCATGTTGTTCTCAAACACAGCTTTGCCGTGCAGACGAATCCAGGCATAGCTGGGGCTGGACACGGAAACCTCCACATAGGGGTTGGCCTGCATATCCTTGTAGACATCCTTTTGGTTGTTGGTGCAGAACCACAGCTTGCCGTCCTGCTCAAAGCAGAACATGAAGGGGCGGCACTTGGCCTTTCCGTCACGGCCCACAGTGGCCAGATACTGAACAGGGTTGGCAGTCAGAAATTCAACGACTTTTTTCATGAGAGTACCTCCAAAGTTTTTTACAGCTTGACTTGTGCCTTGCTTGCTTTTAGAATAAGGGTAAAAGTATCAACTGTAAAGTAAGCACAATATTGTGCCGTAGTTACCAAATAGAAACTATTGGAGGTTTTGCGATGGAACTGCCCGCTTGCCCAGTAGAGACTACCCTGATGCTTATCGGAGACAAATGGAAGGTGCTGATCCTGCGGGATCTGATGGACGGCACCAAGCGCTTCGGCGAGCTGAAAAAGTCCATCGGCACGGTGTCTCAGAAAGTGCTGACCGCCCAGCTCCGGGACATGGAGGAGAAGGGCCTGCTCACTCGTAAGGTCTATGCCGAGGTGCCGCCGAGGGTGGAGTATACCCTCACCGAGACCGGGTACAGCCTAAAGCCCATTCTGGATTCCATGTGGGCCTGGGGGCTGGACTATAAGGCGAAGAACGGATAAGGAGAAAAACAATGGTTCGTGAAATATGCAAAGACGAGGCTTTTCTCGCCCAAAAGGCGGAACCCGCCACGACAAACGATCTCGGCGTGGCGCAGGATCTGCTGGAAACATTGACCGCCCATAAGGATGGCTGTGTGGGCATGGCGGCGAATATGATCGGCGTTAACAAACGCATCATCGCCTTTGACAACGAGGGCGAATACATGGTCATGTTCAATCCCGTCATCGTCAAACAGTCTGGGGCATATGAGGCCGAGGAGGGCTGTCTGTCCCTCACCGGCACGCGGCACACGAAGCGTTTCCAGACCATTAAGGTGCAGTGGCAGAACGAGAAGCTCCAGACACGGCTCAAGACCTTTACCGGCTGGACGGCGGAGATCATTCAGCATGAGATCGACCATTGCGAGGGGATTCTGATATGATTTTGTATTTTACCGGTACCGGGAACAGCCGGTACGTCGCACAGCGCATTGCGGAAGCTCTCGGCGACGAGCTTCTCAGCATGAATGACCGCATCAAAACTGGTGATGCTTCGCCAGTCACATCCGATGAGCGTCTGGTTATCGTCACGCCCACTTACGCGTGGCGCATTCCACGCATTGTGCAGGTTTGGCTGGCAGAAACGGGCTTTCCCTGTGGGGCGCAGGTATGGTTCGTTATGACCTGCGGCAGTGAGATCGGCAATTCCGCAGGGTATAACCGTGCGCTCTGCCGGGAGAAACAGCTCACCTATATGGGCACGGCGCAGATCATCATGCCTGAAAATTACATTGCCATGTTCAACGCGCCGCAGGCGGAGGAAGCGCGGCAGATCGTTGCTAAAGCGGAGCCGGACATTGATCGTGTGATCTCCGCCATCGCGGCCAATCAAGCGTTCACACCGCCCCGCAATAATCTCTACGACCGCTTCATGAGCGGCCCGGTGAATCCGATCTTCTATTCTTTCTTCGTCAAAGCAAATGCCTTTGCGGCTGGCGATACCTGCACCGGCTGCGGTCAGTGTGCCAGGCTCTGCCCAACGAACAACATCACGATTCAAAACGGCAAGCCTGTCTGGGGCGGCAACTGCACCCACTGCATGGCGTGCATTTGTCACTGCCCTGCAAAAGCCATTGAGTACGGCAAAAAGAGCCTGGGCAAGCCCAGGTATCATTTTGAGGTACTATAAAGTGGAGTAGGGACTCGGCATCGCTTTGTGCTTTGATTTGGGAGCGGTTTTTGAGAACCCTCGATTTAATCCCCTTACTCTACGGATTTTACAAGATAGACGCTTCCCCATTTTGCCATCTCATAATAGATGTGAAGCATGGCTTTCCCCGCTTCTGTTAAGGAATACTCGACGCGAAGAGGCACTTCATTGTATTGTTTTCGAGCTACAATTCCCCGATCCTCTAAGATTTTCAAAGTGCTGGAGAGCATTGTGTTGGTAATTCCCTTCAAATTGTTTTTCAACTGACCAAATCTCAGGTGATCCGCTTTTTCCAATTCATAAATGACTCTGGATGTCCATTTTCCCCCCAAAAGCTCCAGCGTTTTGGAGACAGGGCAGTTTTCCTTTGGAATCTCATTCTTGATGTATTCCTGAAATTCTTCAAAAGTCATGAATTGAAACCTCCGTGGTACGAAAAATGATACTTGATAAGTATTTTCTGCGTACTTGTTTTATGTTAAGAGACATGGTATTCTTTTTATACCATGAGATCAACATGATGTCAACCAATAGGAGGTTATCATTTATGGAATTACTGAGTGCCATTTCAGCCAGAAGAGCCGTTCGCTCTTACAAGGACACGCCTGTAGAAGATTCTCAGTTGGAGCAGATCCTGAAAGCCGGCTGTGCCGCACCTGTGGGGAAAGGCCTGTATGACCATTTGCGGCTTACGGTCATTCAGGATAAAGGAATCCTTCGTTCTATTTCCGAAGGGTTAAAGGCGAACATGCATGTGGATCATGATCCGTTATACAACGCGCCTGCTCTCATCCTTATTTCCGCGCAGAAAATGCCTTTTCCCAACATCGAGTTTGCGGACGCCGGCTGCATGATGCAGAATATGATGCTGGAAGCAACGGAACAGGGGCTCGGAAGCGTTGTCATCTGGGGAAGCAGCATGGTTGTAAACGCTGTGCCGGATTTGAAGAAAGCGCTGCGGATTCCTGATGACTATACTGCTGTATCCGGCATTGTTGTCGGCTATGCCGACGAAACGGTGGAACCCAAAGAATTGAGTCTTTCTATCCATGTGGATCGGATTTGAAGGAGGTCGAAAGAATGGTTTTGGTAACCGGAGCCAGCGGGCAGGTAGGAAAACATCTTTTACAGGTGCTGTCCGCCAGAGGGATCAGCGCCCGCGCCTGGATTCACAGTAAGCGCAATGAAGAAGCGGTACTGGCGGCAGGGGCCAAAGAGGTCTATATCGGCGACCTGAACGCCCGGGAAGCTGCGGTTAAGGCGATGGAGGGGAGCGATACCGTCTATTTTATCTGCAATACAGCAAATCCCCGTGAGGATGAGATCGGTGCGCAGCTGATTGAAACCGCAAAGGAGATCGGGGGTATCACCTTCATCTATCACTCGGTTCTGCATTTCCTGCTTTCTGATATGCCCCATCACAAACGGAAACAGGGGGTGGAAAAGACCTTGGCGGATTCCGGCATTCCCTATGTGATCATTCAGCCGACGGTGTTCATGCAGATGCTGACCCCTGCCATTCAGTCCGTCAAACATGGGGGTCCGTTTGTCCAGAAGTTTTATACCTCCGACCAGACCAAGATGACCTATGTGGATATGGCCGACTACGCGGAGGCCGCCGCCGAGATCATCGCCTCAGGAGCATATCTGTACGGCACCTATGAGTTCTGCAGCGAGGGAGCATATTCCCTGACGGATATGGAAGCCATTTTTTCAGAGTTAGCCGGGCGCAAAGTCACAAGTGCGTTTATCAGCGATGCTGATTTTCTGGCAAACGCGCATAAGGCCCCGGACAGCTATGAAGGTCAGACGCTCCTCACTATGTTCCGCCACTACAACGCAAACAGCTTTTGCGGAAACGCGTTCACCCTGACACAGATCCTTGGACGGAAACCGGTCACGATCCGTGAGTATTTGAAGAATGCCCTGCAAGGGTAATGGACGATCCGAGACTTGAAGTGTGAGATCAGCAGAAGCAATCAACAATGCGTTTTAGGCATTTCTCAAGAATAAACAACAGGAGAATTTCAAAATGAAGAAACTGGTAGCCTATTTTTCTGCAAGCGGCACGACGAAAAAGGTTGCGGAGCGTTTGGCAAAGGCTGCGGGCGCAGACCTGTTTGAGATCAGGCCCACCATTCCTTATACAAGCGCCGACCTGAACTGGATGGACAAAAAGAGCCGCAGCAGCGTGGAAATGAATGATTCGGACTCCCGCCCGGAAATTGCCGAAACGATGCCCAACATGGCGGATTACGACACGGTATTCATCGGGTTTCCGATTTGGTGGTATGTTGCGCCCCATATCATCCATACCTTCTTGGAAAGCTACGATTTTGACCGCAAGACGCTGGTGCCCTTTGCTACCTCCGGCGGCAGCGGCATGGGAAGAACCGTGGACGAGCTGAGAAAACTCTGCCCGAACGCGGACTGGAAAGCCGGGAAGCTGGTTAATGGCCTATCTGATCAGGCGCTTGCTGCTTGGGCAGCTAAGTTTTCATGAAGCGTGCCGCCATATCATCCCCTATTTCTTTGTTTATAGCCCCGCAAACTTTGAGCTGCTTCCTCCGCAGAAAACACTTGCATAACCCCGCAGTCAGAGTTACAATCCAACAAACCTGAAACGCAAAATGCTTCCCGTCCTGGGCCGGTGAAAAATCACCGGTTTGGGGCGGGAAGCATTTTTGACCACATAAATGACCACAGACAGCGCCGGAACACCCGGAAAACGCAGGTTCAAAGAGGCCTGAAGAGTAAGTAAAACCGAGCAGAAATGACTAAAAACCATTAGAAACGACAGGAAAAAGTTTTTTCGGATTGTTTGGGAGCAGGATGCCGGGAGTTCGAGTCTCCCCACTCCGACCAAAACACCACTAAAATCATAGATTTTAGTGGTGTTTTTCATAAAAAAGCGCAAAAGCTTTATGGTAAGGTCAAAAAACTTGCGGCGCGCCAAAGCACGA
>PPYF01208639.1_pt1 | contig 27613 bp, 34 predicted proteins | sample 1559871 | NCBI WGS metagenome assembly PPYF01 (sample SAMN08240021, study PRJNA423297) | Human gut metagenome, whole genome shotgun sequencing project.
TTTGAGTAAAAACAGTTTTTTTAATTTCTCTGTTTTTCACAAATACAAACGGACTCTATTCGGGGTTCTGAATAGTTACTTTTATTTTTAAATAAACACTTTTTCTATTACACCCTGTTCCATATCATTAATACTATAGATGTGTTCCATCACATCAAAAGTTTCACGCGGATTTCCTCTGGCACTTTTCCAACCAATACCATCTGTAAACCATACAAATTCAAATCCATCTACTGTATCTGCTTCTTGCGACAACATCTTATAGCTACGAGCAGTTTCATTTAATTTAGACCCACCGCCTGAATAGAAGTTTGTTTCTATTGCATAGATTTTATTTTCTGTCTTAATGACAAAATCAAATCTCTTCGCAGCCTTACCTTGATTAGAAATTGCAGATAAATCAATGTCCCACTTTTCTTCAATGTCTTTAAGATACATTTCCTTAAAGTAATTAAGATTTTTTTCAAATCCTGCTGCCTGTATGTACTTTTCTATCAAGTCTTCCATCTGATGTCCACCACGATTTTTACGACCATTAGAATCTAATCCGGTTTCAATACCCATAGCATAATCCACAATATTGTTTATCAGGTGATTTGCAATCATATCAAACAAGCCTGTCTTACGCATAAATACCTTATATTGCTCTACACTATAATTCATCTTTTTGAAATTATATAAGAATGCACCATCTTCATCCTGTGCATAGATTTCATAACCTCGCACTGCAAGAAGTAACGGAACACATTGCAATGTTTCCGGATACTTTAATACTATTTTTTCAAAATCTTTCTCAATAGTCTTTGATCCGATCAATGAATTCAAAATATTCAATTCTACCTTGATTTCTTCCACATTTCTTACAACCTTCTCAAAATCAATATAATAATCATAACTTGATATGCTTGGTCTAAATTTACTTAACCATTCATCAAAATCTCTCATTTCTTATGACTCCTTTATTACAATCTCAATCCTATCCTCAAAATACTTCCATATTGCTTTGCATGGATTATACGAACCATCATCTGCAAGTAATCCTGATTCTTTATACAAATCTGTAACTCCTGCAAGATATGCCCTATTCTTAGCAATAGTCAGTTCTTTTTCAGAAAGACCATTAAACACAACCCTTACCTTCTGTGTATCCTCAGATAACATATTAGTAATCGCCTTAGGCAATCGTAGTATTCTTGCTCGAATATCATTTGCCGATATCTGCTTGTCAACTATCAGTTTCACATCTCCCGACACAGTGGTATCACTCTTTCCCTGTGGTAAGTCATCTGATGAATCTTTTAATGCATCCATTGCATCCTTGCTAAATACTGGTGTAAAAATAAATCCAATTTCATTGTCAATACAACTTTCAACTAATGCTTTACCATCAATTAAAATAATAGGACGAGATGGATCTGTGTTCACAAATTCTTGTGTTTTCTTGGAGTAACCAGCAGTTGTAACAAAAATCCCTTTACTTCCAGATGGCATAACACCTCTTAATGCCCTCACTTTTTCAATAGGTATTGAAGTTCCCGGTTTATTTCGTTTAGCTTGAACATAATACTCAACAGAGTCTGCACCAGCCAAACCACCTACTCCGTAACGAATAGCTTCCAAATCAATACCACCATCCGACGAACGCTGAGTTACAATCACTTCATCAAGTCCTATCTTTTCAAGATATACTTTTAGAAATTCTTCAAAAACATATCCATTTTCAAAATACCCATAAAATTGTTCAAGAAACTCATTCATTTTTTCTTCAGAAATTTCAATATTCTTTCTCATTTGCTATTGCTTTCTCCAATCTTCTTTGCGTAATTTGCAAATATTCCTCTACATTGTCTATACCAATAAACTTTCTATTATGTTTTAACGCAACTGAGCCCGTTGTACCTGAACCACAAAAAGGATCTAATACAACTTGTCCTTCTTCTGTTGAAGCCAGTATAATTCGCTCCAACAAATATTCTGGTTTTTGAGTTGGATGTTTTCCTTCAGATTTTTCGCTCGGCTTTGTTAGACTTCCTACCCAAACATCCTTCATTTGTTTGCCACCATTCATTTCTTTCATTTTTGAATAATCAAAAAAATGCCGACACTTTTTCTCATCCTTCCGAGCCCATAATATGGTTTCGGTAGAATGAGTAAAGCATCGACACGCTAAATTTGGCGGTGGATTTGTTTTTTGCCAAGTAATGTTATTGATAATTTTAAAACCTTCCTGTTCTAATGCCATACCTATGGAATAGATATTGTGCAATGTCCCTGAAACCCAAATTGTTCCGTTTGGTTTTAATACTCTCTTACATAATTTTATCCATCTTCTATTAAACTTGTGTTTCTCTTCGATGCTTTTCCCATTCTCAGATTTCAATTTATCCCAGGAACCCTTATTCACTGATACCATTTTCCCGCCCTGACACGTTATTCCATCATTGCTCAAAAAATATGGTGGATCAGCAAATATCATATCGACACTCTCTGGCTTTATTTTTCGTAAAATCTGAAACGAATCGCCCAATACAATTCCTGCATCGTTAGTTTCATAATAAAAAGGTACTGTCTTGGCAATTATTTTTCTCATCACACCAACTCCTACCTTAATAGTTACATATAATGACTTCTTCGCCAACTCGCTTAGAAGCATCTGCATTGATAAAGCGTTTTACACTAACCACATCTATTCTGTAACCTTTATTTCCATACAATTCATTAATGAATTCTGTATTATGATTTGTTAACATACAATAGCATCCTCTTGCTGTTAATTCATCAAATAAATTTGCAAGTCGCTTATGACTTTCGACATCAAACCCTTCCTTTGTATAAGATTCAAACGATGTAGGATTTAATGGAGCATATGGACTATCAATAAAAACGAAGTCTCCTTCTCCTGCATTCTCGCAGGCTTTTTCAAAGTCACCTTCCATAATATCTACACTTTTTAGATAATCTGAAATTGCCTTGATAGAACCTTCGTTTACCGATTTTCTTCTGCTATTATTGTATGGAACATTAAACAGTCCTTTTCCATTAACTCGATATAACCCGTTAAAGCAATGTTTATTTAAGAATACGAACAATGCTGCCATTTCTACATCGAATTCTTCTTTCATCATCTTATCGTTGTAATGTTCTCTCAATGAATAGAAGTATTCCTTTCCATCTTCCCACATTTCTTCATCTAAACGATTTATAAATTTTAGAAATTCAAAAGGTTCTGATTGTATGCGTTTATAAGTATTTATCAATGCTTTGTTGATATCATTTATAGTGGCATTCTCCGGTTGCAATTCAAATAGAACAGCTCCTCCACCTATAAATGGTTCATAATATCTGTTGTATTTTTCAGGCATTCTTTCTCTGATTTGTGTTAGCAACTGGCGTTTTCCACCAGCCCATTTAACAAACGGAGCCACGCTTGAATTTTTCATTTATTCTTCCTCATCTCTATAACTTTATAAGCTTGTCACAATGTCACTTTGTAAACATATCACTATATCATTATAGATTGAATCATCTAAAATAACAACTGGAACTTTCACTCAATGTGAATAAACTCTACGTTTCAAATATAAATATATATTCATGAGCCAGTAGTAGAAATTTGCTATTTCTTCTTTCCCAAACTTTTGTAGATTTACAATTGTGTTGTTCCTTTAAAATAATCTCTTTTAGCTGAAATCCACATTTTGTAAAGCATTCCATCGTTTTGAAACCTAAAGGTATCATTTGTCCTTTTTTTCTAATATCTCCCATCATTGCTGCACAAATTTTCCCTTTTTTTAAAACACGATAGGATTCCTGTGCGACTTTCTCCATCATTACAAGAAATGACTCTGTATCTAAATGCGATATGTCTCCCTCTATGTTGTCACTATAACGAATAATATCTGCATATGGTGGATGTGTGCATATAAGATCTATTTTTTCTTCCTTGAGAAAATCTAATCTCAATGCATTTCCTTCTCTTATAAATATTTTTGACTTTGATTCACTTTCGATTTGGATATTTTTTTCTGAAATAGAAATTGATTGCGGATTGATGTCGACACCTACCGCATTTCGATTGAGTAGTTTAGCTTCAACAATTGTTGTGCCACTTCCTAAGAATTGATCCAAAATCCAATCTCCTGGATTTGAATATCGTAATATGATGTTTCTTGGAACATAAGGTGACCAATTACCTCTATATTGTCCCGAATGAGTTGCCCAACTCCCTCTATCTGGAAAAGACCAGACCGTGGTTGATTCAAGTGAAAAATTCTTTGGTTGTAATTCGATAAAACATACCTCCTCTACTTTTATTTAGTTGCATACATCTTATACCATTCTACAAAAAAAGTCCACCCTAACGCTTTCACTATAAGTGAATTTGTTTTGTATTTTCTCTATGCCATAATATTCACATATAGTGAAAGGAGTTTTCCCAATGCATTTCAATAATGATTCTGAACTTTATAAAGTAATTGGTCTTAACATAAAACGCTATAGAGAAAATGCAAAACTTACGCAGATGCAGTTAGCCGAACGCTCACAAATTAGCATCAGCTACCTTTCAAAAATAGAAGCCATTGGATGCGACAAGAGTCTTTCTATTTCTGTATTAAATCAAATTGCAAATGCTCTAAGTGTTGATATTACAGAATTTTTTAGGGAGGTATAAATTATGGCAAGAACACCTAACAGATTTGGCGGTGGTAGTCGTACCAACGAGTACGGACTATTTTTTGAACAAACAACTGACTTAAATGAAGCTCTTCGTGATGCTGGATTTGATATTATTAATAAATATGATGTTTACTATAATAACAAATTTATAGGGAGAAGTATCAATAAAAGAGCATTTTCCGATGTCTTTTTATCTGCAAATGGAATTAATTACTTAGATTACAATTCTAAACGCTGGGATCCTGATGAAGCTTTTATTAACGAGCTTACGCAAACCGTTTATATAATTGAAAAAAAATTCCAAAGTAGTAGTGGCTCTGTAGATGAAAAATTAGCTACATTTCCATTCAAAATATATGAATATCAAAAATTATTAGATCCAATTGGATATGACATTGTATACATATACCTGCTATCATCCGAATGGTTTGATTCTCCAAAATATCAGGATTATTACGACTATATGGATAAATTAAATTGCCCTCATTATTTTGACGTATTACCTTTATCTGCAATAGGTTTATAAAACCATAGCCATTAACACAAGTATTTTCTCGTGTTAATGGCTATTTTTATTGCCGTACTATCATTCGCATTTTGGATATGGAAATCCTGTTCTAATTTTATACATATATCATTTCATGCAATACAATTTCCTCTGCCCTGTTACGAATGGAGTTTATACATTGCACCCACTGTAACTGCTCACACTCCTTCAATTCTTCAGTTACGCCCTCAGCTTCTTTCATCTGCTCCATGATAACTTCCAATCTATCCTGTGCCTGCTCATTCAAATCGGCAAGGTAATTCCATAGCTGGCTTATTTATCGATACTCTTCATCGTCGGGACGACTGCTCACTATACTGTCGTTACCCTGCATCATCCTGCAGTCCCAACATGTTATCAAGCTTCTCACTTGCCGTTACACTGCACCGTACTGCACCATACATTGGAATATCTGTGGCACAGATGTGGTACTCAGCATTTTTTTGTGGTACTTGGGAGTCCATCAAGGACTCTTCCTAAATGACATCATGATCATTTAACTGATCAAATATATCCTTCTTTTTCTTCTCCGATACTTCGGCGTAGATGTCCAGGGTTGTCTGAATATCCTTATGCCCCATAACGGATTGTATTACCTTAACATTGGTTTCATTCTCACAAAGCCTCGTACAGAACGTATGCCTTGTGATGTGGCAGCTGAAATCCGGTATTATTACCGGCTCTCTGCCTTCTTTCTTTGCATCCACTATTTCCTTTGCGTTATGATCCGATACTATGCGCTTTATTACCTTATTCACGCCAGCCGGATTGAGCAGCCCGCCAAAACGATTACAAAAGATGAAGTTCTTCATTCCTCCAAGCTCTACAACACAATGATAGCCGTACTTTTCCTGGTTCTCTTTTTCAAGCTCCAGAGCTTCCTTGACCTTCTTGAGCATCGGAATAGTTCTGATACCCGCCTCTGTCTTTGGAAGTGCAAGCTCATATTCACATTTGTAGTTCTTGTCAGATCTCGGATAATAGGTAACATCATGATCAATGGTTATAATCCCATTATCCATATCGGCATCATCCCAGCGCAGACCGATAACCTCTCCTATACGGCATCCAGTACCGAACATCACGGTAAACAGTGGCTTCCATTTCAGATTCTTCTGAAGATTAAGACAATCAAGGAAAGCCCTTTCTTCCTCTATTGTGAGTGCATGTCTTACCCCGGTCTCGCCGTCCCACTTCTTATTTACCTCAGCCATTGCTCCATCCGCAGGATTATTACGAATGACATTATCCCTGACTGCGAGCTGGAAGGTGGGGCGTAGCACCGTATGAACAGAATCCACCGTGCTTACGGATAATCCCTTGCCAAGCAAAGCATTGTAAAACAGCACCACATCAGAATACCTGACACTTGAAAGTTTCTTCTTTCCGAATCCGTTTCTTACGTAGCGGTCATAGGTATACAGGTAATTGGTTCGTGTCGAACTACGAAGTTCAGTCTTAGTAGCTATGTAGCGGTCAAATGCGAAGTTCACATCTGCTTTGCCCTGGACATACATATCAAGTCCATCAAGCTGATCCCGCTGAAGCTGCTTTTCCTTCTCCCTAAGTTCCCCTAAGTCCTTGGAGTAGATACATCTCCTTTTTCCAAGGGGATCCGTATAGGAGTATCGGTAAAGCTTCTTCTCCTTCTTGTAGTCCTCGCCCTTATGTAGTACCTTGCCCTTAGTGTCTTTCCGTATTTTTGCCATAGTTCATCCCTTTCTATTCAGGAAAGAGATTTTGCAAAATTACTTGTGCTTGGTTTCAAACAGTAGCCTGACACCTTCACGTATGGTTTCTGTTATGGTCTGGTCGTTTTGGTCTGCACGCTGCTTTAACTGCTCAAATTCTTCATCGGTAAAGCGGATGGATATTTTACTCGACTTAGGCTTTTCTGCCTTCGGTCTTCCCATCTTTGCCAAATCAGCGTACCTCCCTTCAACCATCCTCATTATACTTTTTGTCCTACAACATGTCAAGGTTTTTGTCCTGCAAAATCTCCTAACCGAATCTTATGAATTGTTGAGTTTTATGTACTCTTCAACCTTTTCAAGATCCACAAGCGCTATCTTATCAACATGTACAACCGCATCGGAATTGTTTGCCAGATCAGTAAACTTCCTCTCGCTCATGCTATACAGTTCTGCGCCTTCTTTATACCTAACATATTTCTTTGTTGAGTATCTTTGCGTCCGCAGGAGAACAATAGAAAAGACATCACTCGGCACATAAAAGACCATATCGTTATAGATGCACTTAACGAGGCTCTCTTCATCTTTCTCTTTCGCCATAGGCTTATGCTCCTCTCGCTATAATATTTCATGGCTAATCAGCCAATAAAGGCGCACTTATCCCCTAAAACTCAAATTCTCTTTCGCAAATGCGCTTTTATTGACCGATAAACCTTTTTCTTAAAAAAATACTTTGCAGTGATCCTGGGTACAGATCACATTGGAATTCCACCAGCTTCTTCAGCCCCCATTCTTCGGGGAAGTAACTTTAACTAAGGAACGCATCATCGCCATAGGATCCCCAATCCCATTCTCAGCAACATATACGACGCTCCACAGCTCATAGAGAAATTCGCTTTTCTTCCTAAATATAAGAGCCGCATCATGGCGTACTTGCTGTTTGGCTTAACGCTCCGGTTGTTCTGCAAAGTACAACAATATTCAGTTTTCAAAGTTCAGTGCCACCGTTACGGTGGTAATTCCTAACGCCGGACTTGTCAGCCCGAAAGGTACATAAGTGACACCTGCAGCTGCTACACCGCTTTTAGGCTTATGCACCTTATGAGAATGACAAATAATAAATAATGAAGGCGATAGGAATCAGGAGTTATCGTTATAGTTGATTATTCCTTAAAGTTCATTACTGCGTTATCGAGGATAACGCCAACATCCCCGAGGAGATTGTCAAAGTCAAACATATCGGGGCTGAAGCCTATAGCCTCTGACAAGGCCATTATCTCTTTGTTCAACTTATAACGCATAAGCCTGTCATAGTGCGCTCTCACATCAAACAGCGCAACAATATTGCCGGTAATAGCTGGCCTGATGAGATCAGCCTCCGGCGGAGTATATTTACGCCTCTTCACTTTCACTTGCCGCTCCTTTCCTCAATTCTTTAATCGCCTTCGATTTTGTAGATTTTACTGTCTCGTACTCAATGCCCAGCTCGTTAGCGATTTCCTCAAGCGTCATATCCAGCAGGTAATACATAAGTAAAATCTCACGCTTTCGTTTCTGTAATTTGGGGAGCAATTTTGCAAGGCGCTCATCTCCAATGAAGACATCCTTGCCCCGTACTGTCATTTTTACTGCGTACAGGTTGTCATGCTCATCTTCATGCATCATCATCGACGGATCTATCTCACCGCCGCCAAAATGAAGGATCAGGTACTGTGCCTGTTTGAATACCAGGTTGTGTGCTGCTCTACCGATCACCTCCTTGCAGTAACAGTCAAACCTGTCCCTTAGACTCCCATCTTTATCTTTTGGATCGAATTCATAGCCGCTCATAGTTATCCTTTCTACGAATGGCTCCTGATTCCGTCCTTCATTACAGAGAAGTATTTTCGAGGTCCAAATGTGGGTATAAATTTTGAAAAAAATTATTTTTCTTTCAAAACTTTACATTTAGACTTTACTATTATATAATTAAAGCGCGTTAGTTTCGAGGAGGTGATATAAAATGTCAAAACTTCGAGAACAAAGAATTGAAATGCTAAAAGAAATGGCCGAGAAGACCGGCGGCATGATCACAACATCCCAGATAGAAAAAGCAGGTATCAGTCGTGTACTGATACCCACCTTTATTGATGAAGGCATTCTTGTAAAAGAAGCTCGTGGAATATATTATTATGCAGATGAGTTCCCGGATGATCTCCAGATCATACAGGCGAACAACCCAAGAGTAGTTTATTCCTATGGCACTGCCCTTTACCTTTGGGATATGTCCGACCGTACTCCCCACGTATGGGATGTCTCCGTGCCACAGGGATTTAATGCAACCCGGTTAAAAAAGGACAATAAGAATATCAGATTACATTATATAAATGCCGATAAATGGAGTGTTGGCATTACAGAGACCTTGACACCGGACGGAAACAAAGTCCGTCTATATGATAAGGAAAGATGTATAATTGACCTGATCAAGAAAAAAGACAAGATTGATAAACAGCTATATCTGCAGGCTCTGCGCGAATACTTTAATGACCGAACTAACGACCATGCGCAGCTTATCAGATATGCTAAGATCTTCCATATAGAAAGACCTGTCAGAGACTACATGGATATACTGACAGGCTGAAAGGAGCACCACAGATGAAAACACCGGAGCAGCTTAAAGGCGCAATCCGCAATATAGCCAAAGAGAAAGATCTTCACGCTCAGGAAGTATTACAGATTTTTATGTTCGAGCGTATTCTGGAGAGATTATCCCTCTCTCCATATAAAAAGAACTTTGTCCTTAAGGGCGGTCTGTTGATTTCTTCCATGATCGGCATTTCTGAAAGGACCACCATGGACATGGATACAACCGTCCGTGGAATAGATATGGACGAAGAAAACATTGAAAAGATCGTAAAAGAGATCTTTGACATTAATACCGGAGACGGAATCATCTTCCGGTTTGAGAAGATCGAGCCTATCCGTGAAGATGATGATTACAACAATTTCCGAGTTCACTTTGTTGCAGAGTACGGCAAGATAAAGAACAAAATGAAGATTGACATCACCACCGGGGATGAGATCACACCTGCAGCTATCGAGTATTCTTTTCATACCATGTTCGATGAAAAGGACATTGATGTATATGCCTATACTTTGGAAACGATCCTTGCAGAAAAATATGAAACAGTTATCCGCAGAGGCATCGGAAATACCAGATCAAGGGACTTCTATGATCTGTATGTTCTCTTCCATCTTTACAGGGATTCCATCAATCCGGCACATTTTAAATTAGCTGTAGAGCATACTGCCAAGAAAAGAGGATCCTTTGATCTTTTGAAAAAATATGAGTCCATCTGCGCTGATGTAAAAGCAGAAGAATCTCTTGCAAATGACTGGAGCAATTACATCGCTGATGAGACATATGCAGCCAGGCTCTCATTTGATGAAGTGGTCGATAATGCTGTTGTAGTCGGAAAATATCTTGAGAACATTCCGGAAAATAATTGACGTCATGCTCCCGCTCTGCTAACATGACCTCAGTTCAGATTTTATAAGACACCTAAACTGCTACTATTACCGGTGCATCCGTGCGCCCGTACTGTGGCAGTTTTTTATTTCCCTTTATATCCCCACAGTACAAATGCATAAGAACAATCGCCGGATACGGCGTTATGGGTTCAAAGCCGCCTGCCCTATGGCAGTCTGAACCCGCAAATCGTAACCGATTTGCAAGAAGAATACCAAGCATTGGATGTGTTCCCACACATCCACATTTACTGACCATTTTCCCTACCGGCAAAATGGCAGCAAATGAGCTTGCAAGGGGCTACGCCCCCTGACCCCCGTTAATGCAAAACCGCTTCATATTCTCCTACCGCAATATGAACAGTTTTGCTTCAAAAACACTCACACCGGAAACGGCAATTTTGAAAGGAAGTGGTATATATGAGCGGCAAGCGAGACCGCACCAATGAGCTAAAAGTATTCCTCAGCGACAATGAGCAATATGTGCTTGATGAAAAGGTCAAAACCTCTCACATGAGGAACAAATCCGAGTATATTCGTCACATGATCCTATACGGTTATGTCTATGACATCGACTATAACGGACTGAAGGAATACAACTACCAGATAGCCGCCCTTGGCAGAAACATAAACATGATCAGAGAGCGGATTATGAAAACAGGAAACGCTTACGAAGAAGATCTAAATGAGATAAAGGAGTTGATGGATAAGATATGGCATACACACGAATCCATGCTATCAAAAGTACCGTTACAAAAGCTGTAGCTTATATTTGCAATCCGGATAAGACCGAGCAGCAACTGCTCGTTGATTCATTTGGCTGTAGTCCCGAAACAGCCAGACATGACTTTGACTATGCTCTTTCCCGAACAAAGCAATCTGACAAAAATCAGGCTTATCATCTGATCCAGTCTTTTGCAAAAGGCGAGGTTTCTCATGAAGAAGCACATCGTATCGGGATCGAACTTGCTGACAAACTGCTCGGTGGCAAATACTCCTATGTTGTCGCAACCCATACCGATAAAGGCCACCCTCATAATCACATTATATTTTGCGCCGCCGATAACATAGATCACAAAAAATACAATTCCTGCAAGAAAAGCTATTATCACATCAGGCAGCTTAGTGATGAACTATGCAAAGAACATGGTCTTTCCATCATCGAACCAAGTGGCAGAAAAGGCAAAAAATATGTTCAGTGGAAAGCTGAGCAGGAAGGCACATCTTGGAAAAAGCGGCTTCAAGAGGATATTGACGAATGCATTAAAATCTCCAAATCCTACGAAGATTTTTTGCGCCTAATCAAAGAAAAAGGCTATACTGTCACTGGCGATAAAATCGGAGACACTCACGCAAAATACATAAAGTTCACAGCCCCCGGCCAGGAGCGACCTGTGCGTGGCAGCTCCCGCAATTTTGGAGCAGGTTATACAAAAGAAGAAATCAAAGACAGGATTGAAAATCCAGAGAAATGGAAGAATCAAGAAAAAACGTCACAGGAGCAAAAAGTCACAGAAGCCCCCAAGCAAAAAACACGAATCAAGATACCAAAAAAAGATATCCTCACCCGTACCGGCGCAAACAGAACACTTATAGACACTACCGGAGAAAGATTTCAGAACAGCCCTGGTCTGCAACACTGGGCTTCTGTCAAAAACCTCAAGACTGCCGCTACCAGCTATGCGGCCGCAGATAATCTTTCTGAGCTTCAGAAGCAGATTGATAAAAAAACAACCGAGGCAAAGTCCGCCCGTACCGAGCTTGTAGAGCTGGAGCATCAAATGAAAAAAGTCTCCGAACTGCTCCTCTATGCGGAACAGTACAGAGACAATAAACCCTTTCAAGAAAAGTATAAGAAATCCAAGGATCCGGACAGATATCTCCGTATGCACGAAACACAGCTTATCCTGTATGACGGTGCTGAGCGTATGCTCCGCAAAATGGGGCTTGATCCAAAATCCGTTGACGCATCTGAAATCCGTGCTGACTATGAGGCTATGCAGACTCGCAAGGCAACCCTTGAAAGAACATATAAATCTGCCGAAAAAAATGCAAAGGCTCTTCAACAAAAAATGGCAAATGTTGAGCAGTATGTCGGAAAGGATAATTCCCACGATCGCGATCAACAGCAGATAAGTACAGAGCATAATACAGGCAGAACATAACCAGAGGGAGTTTTTCAACTCCCTCTCCCATATTGCTCATGTATCATTTTCTGTATTTATTGAGATTGATTCCCTCTCTTCTTGCCATTTCAAGAAGCTGATCTTCTGTAGCATCCTGTGCGTCACACATCTCAAGGAAGCCAAAGCCACCGGAATATGCTGCCATTTGTGCACCATACTCATCCATAAGATCTGACCTAAGCCTCTTGAAATCTATATCTCCATTATTATTGCTGCTATGCGAAAAAAGTCCCATATGTCTCTGCCATCAAGATATCTCTTTGGGACAATCTGGGGGCTACAACATAAGCAACTTCCATAAACCTAATACCGATAATTCTTATATCGTCCAGATCTTCTCTATAACTGGGCAATTTCGCCAAATAAGCGGCAAGTCCCTGGAGATAAAAGAACCTGGAGTAACTGAACGATGTACTGTTTCCGTGGCATCTGGCCTGCAGCGCCTTCATATATTGCTTCGAAGCTCGTGACAGCATTTTATCCTTATCAAGTTGTCTAAAAGCCTTTTCTATTTCAACAGCGTACTTTTTTATAACATCTACCATCAGCTGATGCTTTTCCGGGTTCATATCTCCCTTTTTGTCATGAGTATTCTTATACCAATTAACATACTGATCAACATATTTTATTCGCCCGAAATACACTCCATATTCTGGTTTTTTCTTTATATCCAACATAGGATACTTAGTATCCCATACAATCATTCCCTGTATAGCTTCCTCATTACCCGCAATCTCATCATCCAGATTGATCCTTACCCTGCTTCCATTTGTCTCGCGCAAGAATTTCTTTTGTTCCTCAGCGATCGACTCCGGATCTTCTTCATCGGGTACTGCCAAAAGTTTTCGTATCGCATCTCTGCCAATAAGATCACGATATTTCTCTCTCCACACGCAATCTCTGATTGAGCCATCTGTAATGTTACGTGATTTTATTAAAGAAAATGAGTGGAAAAAGAATCATGGCATGGCTAAACAACAAATGAAGATTGTAGACATGCATGAGAAGCTGCTCGAGCGTGGCTATTCTATTAGTTATACAACCGTTAGAAACTTCATTAACGAGGAGGTGACAAAAACAAAAGAAGTCTTTATCCGACGCCATGCGGAACCAGGATATGAGGTTGAATTTGATTGGGGAGAGATAAATGAATATTCCGGTGCGGCGGAGCCGCCATTCCGGAAAATTGGAAACCGTGAATCCGGAACAGGAAACCGCCACACCGATATAGTTACTTTTGCGAGTTTACTCGCTTAACCGCGGATCCATACCATATACTTCCCGCATGGATCTGTTGTTGGCAGGATCGATGGGAACGATATTGATCTTGTACGCATCGTACTTGATCCGGTCCAGAATCGCCTCTGCCAAAGGACTATCGTCACCGCCCAGCTGATCATACCATCCGCTGAACTCATACTGAGAGCAAAAGATCGTAGAAGATTTCTTGCGCCTGTGATGAAGCAGTTCAAGGATATCGTGCTGTTCGGTTTCGGTTGGCTTCAACAACAGCCATTCATCAATGATGAGGAGTAGCGGATTCGCATACTTCTTTTGCACCTTGACATATGAACTGTTATCGCGAGCCATCTCCAGTTCCATAAGGAGATCCGGCAGTCGCACATACTGAGTTTTATAACGCTGCTTACAGGCCTCCATACCAAGTGCACATGCCATATATGTCTTGCCACTACCTGTTGCACCGGTGATGAAGATGTTTCTGTGATCTGTGATGTATTCGCAGGTTCCGAGTCTTTGGATCAGTTCCCGGTTGAGCTTTCTGCCGGATACATAATCTATGTCTCCGATATAGGCTTCAGGCTGGTCAAAGCCTGCCTGTCTGATGAGACGCTTAAGACTGTTGGATCTACGGTTGTTGTACTCGATATCCACGAGCATTCCCAAGCGGTCTTCAAAGGCAAGATCCTTCATTTTCGGATCATCCTTCTGGGTAATGAATGCATCCGCCATAGAGGTCAGGCGCATCTCGATCAGCTTATCAATGGTACTCTGTATGGTCATGTTTCTTACCTCCTGTAGTAATCAGCGCCACGAGTAATGGCGTGCGGGGTGGTGGTGGATGTATTCTTGTCTGACGTATCAGAGGAACCTTGATCGTCCAGACCGGCTACAAGAATGTTTTTGATGCTCTTGTAGCTAGGAGATGCAGTGTAACTCAAAGCTTTCTTACAGGCGGCTTCCAAACGTTCAGGAGAGTATTTCTCGGCCATCTTTAAAAGCCCCATACAGCTTCGATACGACTGCTGTTCCACCCGCTGAGAGGTAAGTATTGAATTGATAACTTCGCCAGTACACGGACCGATCTGCATGGCCCATCTTCGGAAACGGTCGCCGTTCCACTCGAGGTACTGCTGATGATCCTCCGGCATGTGTTCGGTTATGGTACTGTATTGTCCCTTTCTCCCATAGAGTCTTCTGTGGGATGCGATACGGTTTTGCTTATAAAAGATTTCAATGGCTGTGCCGGTTACCCTCACATCCACCTTACGCTTGATATATTCGTAAGGGACGGAGTATAGCATTCCGTCAATGGATATGTGATAATTGTACTGAACGGTGGCTTGTTTCCATTCCGCCAGTTCATAAGGGGTAGCAGGTAACGGTGCCAGCAATGGCAGTTCTTCGTCGCGGAAGATCTCGTAACGGCTACCCTCTTTCTTTTGGAAGGGCCGATTCACGAAATCTTTTAACTTTTGACGGATGGCACAGTTTAATTCGGCCAAAGAGAAAAACTGTTCATTGCGAAGTGCCGCGGTGATCCATGTGGAAATGTTCCCAACAGAGCCTTCTGCGTTCGGCTTATCCTTCGGTGCTCTAACCCGAGCGGGAATGATGGCGGTGTTGTAATGCTCAGCCATTTCATGATAAACAGCATTGATTTGTTGATCATTCCACTTATTGTTATGGATTACAGCCGTCTTGCAGTTGTCGGGCACCAGGATCCTTGAAACGCCACCAAAGTACTCATACATGTGAACATGAGCACTGATCCAGGAGTCCTGCTTTTCATTCAGAAAAGCCTCGACGTAAGGGTATTGGCTATACGTCAGGACACCAACAAAGATGTAGGCGTTGATGATCTCACCAGTATCGGGATCAATGATTTGGGCCGGATCGCCAGCCCAATCAACCTCGATCTGTTCACCGGGCTTCCGCGCGATGTGCATCGTTGCTCTATGCTTTTGCTCATCCTGCTGGATGTAATAACAGAACTGCGAATACATCAAGGGATTATCGCCGTTAAGACGGCAGTCCTCAAGATACTCAGTCCACAGGAGCTTCTTGTTCACACCGTTGCGGAGCAGTTCCTTCCGGATATAGTCATAATCCGGCATTCGTTTGGAAGGAGAAGAACTTTCTTCTTCCCGTGGGGATAGGATCCCTTCGATCACTGCATCTGTGTAAGATGCCGGTAATGGCCATGCCAGTTCTTTTTCTTTGGCGGCGGCCAAAACCTTGTTGACGGTCTTTTTTGAGACACCACAGCTGGCAGCAATCTTTTCCTGGCTTAGTTGCAGGATTGGTTGGGCCAACCGGATGATCTCGCGGTACTTGGTCATATCTGTGACCTCCTTACAATGAATTTACGCCATTGGCGCATAATTCCATTATAAGGGTGGAACTACCGGAATCGCGGTTTCCTACGCCGGAATGTCGGTTTCCGTTTTTCCGGAATCGGCGGTTTCCACGTCCGGATTGGCGGTGTAAATCATGCCGGAATACTCAATAAAATTATTTATCGATGACAAGCTAAAAACATTTTCTTGGGACAGTGTCCTAAAGGAAGCATAAGCTCATGGCTAGCGGCGGTGTTAAAGTAACGGCACTCGGCCCCAATATATAGTTGATATGCCCCTAAGCCTTTGAGGGCAAGGCGGTCAACCGCGCCTTTTCCGGTCCGCATACAGTCGTTCAATGAGGGTATCAAGCTCGGCAATGCGGCGGTGCTTCTCGGTGGTTCGTTTCTTCGCCGCCGTTTTCGGCTAATTCTAATTGATCCGAACTGTAAGGATAAGCAATTATCCGGGGCTAGTTAAGTATCTTAGAGAGGAAGATAAAGATAAGTAAACCAATTTTAAAGTTGTACCGAATAAAGCCTTCAAGAGGACAACATGCTTTTGAAGGCTTTATTGCTTACAATTACTTGGATTGTAACGCAAAAGCAGGCACCAAATCAATGAAAAATAGCCTATCCAGGCGACTGTTTCAGAAATATGGGCTTCCGCCAAGGGGATACCAGTGGGGTGCGACATCTTTTTTGCCCACTCAAGGCACGTTGAGACGGTAGCGTTGATGGTTAGGGAGTAAAATAAGGAAAAAAGTCCTCTGATGACGAATTTTCATCGGAGGACTTTTTTATGCTATAAGTTCGTAAGTGTTGTGCTTGGGAAACCTCCGAAAAACGATAGTTCTGAAATAAATATGCAATTCAAAAAATAATTATTCATCCAAGGGGTTTAGGCGAGCCTAAACCCCTTCTGATATACCATAAATTGCTACGTCCTCCACATGGAATATGATATAATTAAAGTATCAAAGGCATTGAAATTACGGAGGTTTTAGGATTTATGCTAAAGAAAAATGATGGCCAGATTGATATATTCAATCATATGATATTCGAAAAGTTGATTCCCAAGAATCATCTGCTGGTAAAGATAGATTCCATTATAGACTTTTCGTTTGTATATGAGAAAATCAAGGATAAATATAGTGACATGGGAAGAGGCTCAAAAGACCCTGTTATGATGGTTAAAATTCTGCTCTTGGAATACCTATACAGGTTATCGGATGTAGAGGTTTCAGACAGGATAAATACTGATGTAGCCTTCCGTTGGTTTCTGGGACTTGGCATTGATGATACAGTTCCCGATGATACAACCATCAGCTACTTCAGGGTCAAACGTCTCGGAGAGGAAGATTTTGATACATTCTTTAATGAGATAGTGAAGATGTGTATTGAGAGGGATCTGGTAAAGAGCAGGCGGTATATTGTTGATACAACAGATGTAGCAGCTAATGTTAATTATCCCTCAGAAAAGAAGCTCATAAGGAATGCTTTTGTGAAAGTAATGAAAGAAGTAGAAAAGTTTAGTGAAAGCTTGGCAAAGCAGCAACTGGAACTATTCGAGAAAGAAATCCATAAGGAATATGAAAATAATGAGGCAGTCAGTTCCAACAGACACTTTGAAATAGCCGGTAAACACTTGCAGCAGCTTTATCTTAAGACTGATATTGAGCTTCAGACTAATAACAAGTATCGTGAAGCTTTTGGAATATGTTATGACATTATCGATCAGTATCTTAACAATAAAAAAGATAAGATAGTCAGTGTCGTGGATCCTGATGCCCGTGTAGCACATAAGTCTGTCGGAAATATCAAAAGAGGGTATAAAGATCATATCATAGTAGATGAAGATAGCGAGATAATACTTGCCTCAACCCAGACCCCCTTCAATACAGGAGATGAGAAAAAGCTACAGGAATTAATTGAGAAGGTAGAGCAAGATTTAGAGATAAAGCCGGAAGAAATAACTGCTGACAAGGCTTATGGAACTGCAGACAACCGAGCATATTTAATGGATAGTGAAATAACTTCAAATATAGCCTTCTACAAGGATTCCAGCAGAGAACAAAACTACTATGGGTTAAAGGACTTTAATATATCAGGAGACCTTAGCTCTGTCACTTGCCCTAATGGAATAACGACAATAGAGTATGTAATGACTAATAACAAAACAAACAATAAGGAATTTAAGGTATTCAAATTTGATAAAGCGGAATGTTCAAAGTGCCCATTGAAAGATCAATGCCTATATAAGTCCAAGAACGGGAAACTTTTGCATAAAGGAAGGCGATTGGAAGTTCCGTTAAGGTATGATGCCGTTTTGAGAGATCTGAAAAGGAATGATACGCAAGAATTCGAAGAAGCCAGCAACAAGAGATTCAAGGTAGAAAGAAGATTTGCGACAATGGTAAGGAACCATGGGCTTAGAAGGTGCAGATACTTAAGGCTCAAAGGGGCAAAAATTCATATAATCCTGGCAAATATGGTATGCAATATTGTAAGGATGGTAAACTTGATTTGCCCTCCTAGCACTGCTATGCCGGAAATGTAGAAAGAGCCCCCGCAAGGGAGCTCAATAAATCAAGATAAATATTGTTTATGAATATTGCAGCACATTTATTGGGTTATTTTATTGATATCATAGATTAGCAACGAATAATCATACGGTACTGGGAACAATGCCGAGTTTTATTGTACTTTTTCGGAGCTTTCCTTGGCACCACAATACAAGTAAGAGGTTTCATTATTTACGCTCTATTCAGTTTTAGTTATTTTCTTATGTTATTTGTTTTGATATAAAATTCCGTATAAGAATAAATCAAGAATTTCTAATTCAATAGGCTTCTCATTAACTGCAGAAGTGTGAGGGATGGGCAGATGGGTTAGTGATTGGACTATCATATCAAAATAAAACATCAAAGTTGTATCACTAACATTTTCTCTAATATCTCCTGATTTCTTGCCCATTTGAATAAATCGTATAAATAAAGGAGATGATTTACTATAAAGACTCGATAAAAACTGTATAAACTGCGTATCCTGCGATGAATATTTATATATATTTAAGTGGTTTATAGTTTGCTTTTTAAAGGTTAAGAGTTGTTCTAACTTTTCCTTGAAGGGCATATCTGTTTCAATAAGCTTTTCTAAACACTGAATTTGATTATTCATCAACCGTTCAAATGCAGCCTTAATGACTTTATCTTTACTTCCGTAATAATTATATATTGAGACCTGAGAAACCATTGCTTTAGCAGCGATATCAGCAATTTTAATATTATCAATTCCTAAATCCAATAAGGATATGGTTGCTTCCTCGATGGTTTCCATCTTTTCTTTAGTTCGTCTAGTAAATCCATTCATAATATGCACCTCATTTTTATTCTATATAGTTTTGAAATTAATGTCAAATAATATTTCAAAATTTATTGACATGAAACAATCCCAGTGTTAATATAATTTTGAAATGAATAACGCGTTTGATTTCAAAACTATTTATAATAGTAAGGTTATTCAAAACAGATTTCTTTGTTAGAGAGAGGAGAGAAAAATATGAATAAAAAAACTATCGATGTACACCATCATTTTTACACTCCTGAGTATATTAATGAACTGTCAACGGTTGGAGTGGTTGAAGGAGGAGGATCACAAATTCCTCAATGGAAACCTGAAAATTCTTTGGAGGTAATGGAGCGCTATGGTATTGATGTATCAATATTATCAGTGCCTATGCCAGTATGGTATTTTAAAGATGCTAAAAAAATGAGTGAGGTAGTACGTTCATTGAATGAGTTTGGCGCAGATACTGTTAGAAAATGGCCAAGTAAATTTGGCGTTTTGGCAACACTTCCTTTGCCGGATGTGGAAGCAACACTAAATGAGATTAATTATGCCTTTGATATACTACATGTAGACGGTGTAAATTTAATGTCTAATTACGAAGGCTTTTATCTAGGAGATCCGCGATTTGAAAAAGTCTTTGCAGAACTTGATAGAAGAAAGGCTGTTGTAGCTATACATCCAGCTGTATTTACAGGAAGTGATATCCCTTCCTCAAAAAATGCAGGCTCTCCGATTAAGACCATAGAGCCTTCTTTATTTGAATTTATTTTCGATACTACAAGAGCTGTTGCAAATCTAGTTATATCTGGAACAATTAAGAAATATCCTAGCATTAAGTTTATACTTTCACATGCAGGAGGAACTGTACCTTATGTAGCTAATAGGATTATAGACCGTTCTGAGATTATTGCTTTTTATCAAAAGGTACAATCCGGTCAAATAGCACCACCTGCACCTGAGGTATTCCAAAAGATGCTTGAAGATGCTCAAAAGGAGTCATTGAGGCAGTTGGGAAGCATGTACTACGATACTACCTTTTCTGTAAACATTCATGAAATGAGCTCTCTACAAAAGCTTGTGGACAATTCTCACATTTTGCTGGGAACAGATTATCCTTTAGGCCAAGAAATAGGAATGCGTTCAAATATGAGAGACTTACGATCATATGAAGGCTTTAGCGAAAAAGAACGTTATGAAATTGAAACAAATGCGCTAATACTTTTTCCACGACTGAATGGTTAGTGAGGGTGGAGAATCTGATAATTAAAGATTTATAATCAAAAATATAGGAGCATTCCTGTATTGAACAAAAATGAACTTTGAAAAAAGAAGTACCACACTGTAGAATTTGAAATGTGGGTTGCTTGGCCAGTAACCACAATCAAAAATACAGGAGGTACTTAATATGAAGTATAGCCAGAATTCAAAGATAATGCAAATCTCAGAAAAGACTCTGATAATAGGTGTGGATATAGCTAGCGAGGTCCACTTCGCCAGAGCTTTTGATTACAGAGGCGTAGAACTAGCCAAGATACTCAGGTTCACTAATGATGAGCCTGGCTTCAAGGAATTTGCAGCATGGGTTGAAGAAATAAAGAGCAAGAATCACAAAGATAAGGTAACAGTGGGCATGGAGCCTACAGGTCACTACTGGTTTAACATAGCTCCATTTCTTAAGGATCACAGTATGAAAATCGTGTTGGTGAATCCGTTTCATGTAAAGAGGAGCAAAGAACTAGATGACAACAATCCAACCAAGAATGACCGAAAAGATCCCAAGACCATAGCAATGCTGGTCAAGGATGGCAGATATATGGAGCCATATATCCCCGAAGGGGTATACAGTGAGCTCCGGACAGCGATGGATACACGCTGGCACATTGTTAAGCAGCTGAATGTCATAAGAAACAAGGTACTAAGGTGGCTAAGCATCTACTTCCCTGAGTATAGAACCGTTTTTGGAGACTGGGAAGGAAAAGCAGCACTGATTGTACTCAAAGAATTTCCATTACCCAAGCAGATAATTGAAAAAGGTGTAACTGGTATAGTTGCTAGATGGAAGCAAGACAAGATAAGGGCAGTAGGAATAAAAAGAGCTGTAGCACTTGTTGAAGCTGCCAAGAGAAGTGTTGGAGTCAAGGAAGGCATCATATCAGCTATGAATGACATTACAATGCTTCTTGAAGACTATGATTTAAAAATGGCTCAATATAACCGTGTAATGGAACTAGTTGAGCAGCATTCAAAGCAAATACCAGGCATGGAAGAAATATTGAAGATTAAAGGAATAGGACTAATAATGGCAGCTGGGTTTGTAGCCGAGGTTGGAGATATTAAACGCTTTGAGCACTCCAAACAGATACAGAAGCTGGCGGGTTTGAATCTAAAGGAAAACAGCTCAGGCAAGCATAAAGGCAAGACTACGATAAGTAAACGTGGACGGAGTCGGTTACGAGCGATACTTTTTCAAGGCATGCTGCCGTTAGTAGCTCAGAATGCAGCCTTTAAGGAACTCCACGAATACTACACTACCAGGAAAGGTAATGCGCTGGGGAAAAAGCAGTCATTAGTACTTTTGTGTTGTAAACTAATACGGATATTTTATGCTTTACTGACAAAAGGAATTGAGTATGATTCACAGAAGATGATGAGTGACATTAGAAGGAACAGCACGTCCGAAGCTGCATAAACCAAGGCTTCGGCTTGTGATCAGATATATTCAGGGAAAGAATATACTAAGATAATCAGGTTGGCACATTGAAAACGCGAGCTAGGATCAGTCAAGCTGAATTAATCCCTTAGGGCAAAGACCCAGTTTAGGAGCATGAATGACATCCACCTCATGGGCAGGCAGAACGAAGGAATTAAGGGCATAGACCCTGTGAGACATGGGAGGGTAGCCACCGGAGAATAAGTGGATTCCAATAGCCGTAATAGATTAAAAACACCACAGGCTTATTAGGGTCGCACTTATGCATCCAGATATACACAGAAATGCGTATATTGTCCATTTGAGTAGCAATAGTAAATGTGAAAATCTAAGAAATATTAAGATAATCAAAGGAAATTAGAGATTATAGAGGGAGGGAATTAAGCTTTCAGATAGTGCATTTAAGAGAATAGGTGTCGGGTAAGTAAGTATAACCACATGCTAACAAGAACACACCATCCATGTTGAGTGTATCTGTAGTCTAATCAGACAAATGCCCAATGTATAATGATATCCTCCCCATCAATAATAATTTTCTTAATGAGAGAGTGTAACAGCTCTCTTTTTTGCTTTAATTCGCCATGGTCTAATATCTCGCTTGCATTAATGAGCAAGTCCTCTGCTTCGGCAACAGTTATTTCGGGGACTTCTACCACTTTCAATGATGGTGGTAAAGGTTTTTTATTTGTTGTGGTGCTTGTCTCAAACATTCACTTTGAGCCAAGGCACCTTTTTTTCTTTTGAATGTTTCTAAGTAATGGTAAAGATTCATTTCCCACTGATGGACACCCCAATTACGTTTATGTGTTGCGATGATTTCACCCTCAATAAACAACTTAATTTGATCGGCACTTAGTTTTTTGATGATATATTTTCCAATATGACCTTCTGGTACAGAGTAATGATTTTGCTTAATGACAACCGTACTGTATTTATCCACTCGACATTCTAATAGTTCAGAAATATCGAAAGGAGCGATCATGGTAGGGCCACTCCTTTCTTTTTCTGTCTGCATCGATTTCAGGTGAGAAACCTTGTGTTCGTGATGCAAACGTTGATTGAGTTTCTCTAATTCATTGTGAAGATGAGTTTGAGCCTCTTCTAAATTGGAGAAACGATAAGTTGAGGCAAATGCCTTACGACGTATAAACTCAACACTACGTTCCACATGTCCCTTTTCATTTCCTTTTCGTGGTTCGCATAAACGAATTTTAAATTGATAGTAATTAGATAAATGAATCATGCTGTCGGTAATGGTTTTCTCTGTTCCAATAAAGCTTTTAACAACCATTCTCATATTATCGTAGGTAAAGACCGAAGGGATAAAGCCGATGTGACTGATAAATTTTGTGTGAACGTCTAATACACAAATTTGGGATTCGGATTGATAAATTCTAGCGAAACGATAATTACTATGCGCCAAAGTAAATACAGCCAAACAGACACTTTTTAAAGTATGCTGCACTAATCCTTATTTTTCACAGCATAGCGCAATGACAGACAGCCATGTTCTGCATTCTCTGTTCCCTGCAATTCCAAATTAACTTTTTCAGATAACAGAAGGTTATCAAATAGTTGTTTTTCTTTATTACCTACAAAACATGGTGATATCACAAGACTGATTTCATCAATAAGTCCGTTTTCTAATAATTTGTTGGTTAATCCACCGCCACTGTCTGTCCGCATGTATTTACACCCATATTGCTCATGCAGGATCTGAAAGGCTTTTTCATAGTCCACATGATCATTTCCTGACACAATATATGGGTAATGCCTTTCCTCCAAATAATTCAAATATTCCTTCGGAGTGGCAGTTGATACCAGAATGACAATTTCCTTCAGATATCCAAGATTTCTTAAGCAATGAAGACTTCTCAAGATACCTCTGCTGTCAGGTATGACTCCTATTGGTCTGGGGTCCTCCGGGCTTGTTATGATTTTCTCAAAATCAGCCTCTGTTTCAGCAGGATATTTTTCAAATGCAGTAAAAACAGTATTGGACCCAAACAGCACCGCATCCGAATGAATTCCCCCGGCAACCTGGTAGTAAACTTCCGGATTATCAAAGCCTTTAATGCGGCCATCAAGGCTAATTTGTGTGTGCATAATTATCTTTGGTTTCATATTTTTCAATCCTCCTTTTTGATAGTAGAATATCATAATACACTGACAGCTGTATGTCAGCAGGGGATATGAAACCTTACAAAAAATACATAACAGACCAATCGCTTTCTCTAAATCAAGTTTAGGCAGTGATTCGTAATTTGTGCCAGGTGTTTACGGGTTATGCATTTTAATTCATCAGGTTGGACTATTTCAATGCCTGATCCATATTCAATCAGCTGCTTGCTCAATATCTCAAAGGAATCTGTCTGGAATTCGATTTCCATTTTACTTCCCAAATCGGTTTCTTCAAGGAAGCCGAGAGAATACCTGTTCTTGATAGAATTGTATGTCTCCCCTTTTTCAGCTCTAAGAATTACATTATATAGTTTTTTATATGAAAGCATTTGTTTTAATATTTGTTCCAAAGAGCCATCATGGCTTTGACAGAGCTCTTCTTCTATGCAAATGCTTTTAATCCGATCCACACGAAAATTCCTATATTCATTTCTTAGCCTGCAAAACCGATTAAGTACCAGTTCTGTTCATAAAACCCCAGTGATATAGGCTCTATCATTCTGCTTTCCGGTTCTTGCCCTCCTGATGCAGGATATTGAATTGATATTACCCTTTTATTGCAGATTGCAGTCTGAATTGCTGCAATAACGTTATCCGCCAATGTATTTTTCTGTCCAGATGTGCTGTACACGTTAATACTGTTCTCCAACTCCTGTGCATAGTTTTTTTCACCATGCTTCAAAATAGATTTGATTTTATACATAGCTGAATCAAAATCCTTTATAAATGATTCATCTCCATGGCAATTTAAAAATTTCCCTGCTGTAATCAATGCACCCACTTCCGCCGCTGTAAACATTACCGGCGGAAGTAGGAAGCCCTCTACAAGAAAATATCCTTTTCCGGCCTCAGATCCAATTGGTATTCCGGCTTCTTCAAGTGTCCGGATATCTCTGTAAACTGTCCTTAAGCTTATATTAAATCGCTGTGCAATTTCTTTGGCAGGAATTATTTTTTTTGATTGCAGCTGAATAAGAATAGAGGTTACTCTGTTAATCCTGTTCAAATTTTATTCCTCCTCTGTGACTTCCATAAAAAGTATATCCTATGCGTTCTTAAGCTAGCTGCTGTTAGTGCTTCTCATTGCACCCTGGTTATAAAAGCCATACTCACAAACCTCTTCACCAAAACTCTTTACATCTCTAATATAGAACTCTATCTAGCGAACTTTTAGAAAAGATATAAAACATCAGAGTATGGACAGTTGCGGATGTACTTCAGAAAAGATTAGATGTCTAAAAAGCTTGTAGTTAAAGCTTTTTAGACATCTAAATCTAGGTACTAAAACAATTCATCCAGTAAAATATAATATTTTATTTTCTCCCAATCAGGCTTGATCCCCAGTAAGTCAAAAAATAGCTCGACATACTGTTCTTCCCCGATATCCTCCCTGATCGACCGGACGCAGAAGGCAATGTCATACCACTTGTCCGCCCTGCCGCTTCTCCCAAGATCAATAAAGCCACTTACTTTGCCATCTTTCACAAAGATGTTGCTGTCTCCCAGGTCGCCGTGGGAAAAGACAAGTTCCTCTTCGGGCTTTTCCGTCTTTAAAAAATCATACAGCTCGCGCGGATCTTTAAATGGAGTGTCTTCTTCCCAGTTTTCGCAATCCACATCGGCCAGATCGTTATTCAGTAAGTAATCCAATTCGGCTAAGCGGCTGTCTAAGCTATTCGTATAGGGACAATCCGATATGTCGATGGAGTGAAAGAGCCTGATGCACTCCGCATACAGCTCGATAATCTTTTCAGGGCTTTGTTCATCTTCATACTCTTCCGAGCAAAGGACGCCATCGGCCTCACTCATGAGCAGATTGCTCCAGCCATCATGCCGTTCAAAGTGCAGGACCTTTGGAACAGGCAGCTTTCCTTCCAGCCATAGCATCATGTCCTTTTCCCGTTCCACATCATAGGTGGTCCCTTTATACCGGCTGTCCGTCATTTTTAAATATAGGTTTTCATTTTCTCCCACCAGCTTATATACCTTAGCAGGAGACATTCCTTCCGTATCTTTTACGCAGCGGTATTTTTCGATCAGTTTTTTCAATTCCGGTGATATTCTCATTTTAGCCATTTATTATTTCCTTCCTCTTTTCTACAGTATTTAAAGATACCCCAAGAAGCTAATTATAACAAGACGAACTCCAATTCACTGTTCCTTGCATTCTAAAACCTTAAATACCAGAAAACAGCTTTTTCAAAGTTGTTTTCAAAGTTGGCGTATAACATAGTATCGACGGAGCCGATTTTGAAACCACAATTATGATAGAATTTACAAGCTATAAGGTTATTGTCCTGGGTTTCAAGCATTAGTCCATGCAAGTTTTTATGCTTTGCCCATTCTATAGATATATTGATAAGCGCGCTGCCTATGCCTTGCCCCCTGAAATCCTTACATACGGCGATATCTTCTATATAAGCGTACCGGTTCCAATTTTTTCGCAGTTTAACTTTTCCGACGCATTTATCGTCTTGGTAGTAAAGATATATTATCTTATCAGTATTGTCAATATATTCAAGGCAATCTGCCTCCTCATCCTCTTCATCCTCTTCGTCTTGGTAGCTTTTTAAATATGGCGCTTCATAGAGTAATTCTGTAAAGGTCCAATTCTCGTTTTCATACCTCGGTATAATCTTACCTATCACCTCAAATGGTTCGCTGGGTTTATCGATATCTTTCAGGTGCCCTGCTTTCATTTCTGTAATCACTGTTCCCGCCTCTCTTCTATATCAGCGGCATATGTGCTATCCAGGCAGCCGGTTTTACCAGTGTATTTTTTATACATGTCCCTGGTATATTTTGTTATATTCCTATCATACTCCGGATAGGCATAATGAAGCCTTTCCGCCACCTCACCGGATACCGCCCTGAACAATTGATGGCATAGAAATAATGCTTCCCATATGTTTTCATAGGAATCCATCCGGTAGGTGGACAAAAGTTTCTCCCACAAATCCTCGGATATATACCTTTCAATAAACTTATAGTTCTTGCCTACACTTAATTTAAAGCCTGTTTCGATGCCGACCTTCCATGATATCATTCTCAGCAGCTCATGGCGAACAATCTGATTAAAATGATCAATAGCAAATAAAATTTCCTTACGGCACAATCCTTTAATAACATAAGGTGTTACATTCCAAAATTCATTGCAGCAATCATCATACTCCCTTGCGCTTGGCT
>PPYF01188233.1_pt1 | contig 27609 bp, 25 predicted proteins | sample 1559871 | NCBI WGS metagenome assembly PPYF01 (sample SAMN08240021, study PRJNA423297) | Human gut metagenome, whole genome shotgun sequencing project.
TAAATGCAGCGTGATTAGCAGACATAGCAGCCCTCCTGACAGGCTTTAGACGTAAGCACAGCAACAACGATTTTGCCGACATACGACTGGGCAAACTGTGAACGCTCTGCGGTTGCAGCAACGCGACCTGACATATTGTTCATAGGGATACAGTTCATATATGGCTCTTATTATGGATACAAAGGAAGTTACCCTCGCAGTATCAATCGACTGAATGCGAACCGCAACCGGTTACTGTAACCGGTTGCAGTGAATGTGAAGGAGATCCAGAAATCAAACAATTTTTGCACAACTTCGTCGCAATATTTACAACCAAGGTAGCTTTATGACAGAGTGACTCGCCGAAAAATCAGGAGAGTATGATGAGCCTACAGTCTGTACGAGAATTCTTTGCCGAGCACGCGCCCGACATCAATATTATCGAGCTTGAGCAAAGCACTGCGACCGTCGCGCTGGCAGCCGCCGCTCATCAGGTTGAGCCTGGACAGATTGCCAAAACGCTGTCGTTGAAGATAAAGGACCGTGTGATTCTGGTTGTCGCTAAAGGCGATGCCCGTCTGGACAACAAAAAGCTTAAAGACACTTTCGGCGCGAAAGCCCGTATGCTCAGCAGTGACGAAGTGGTCATGCTGACCGGACACCCCGTCGGCGGCGTATGTCCGTTTGGTCTGGAAAACCCGCTGGACGTCTATTGCGATGTCTCACTGCAGACCTATGACGAAGTTCTCCCTGCTGCGGGCGCCATTCATAGCGCTGTACGCATCTCTCCACAAAGAATGGCCAGCCTGACCTCCGCAACGTGGGTTGATGTCTGCCAGTCATCATCCAGTTAAGCAGAACACCGCGGCCTCTGCCCGTATGCGGTGTTCCGATCGGGCAGAGAAACCAATAAATCCGCGGCACTCAGCAGACCGACGTCTGAATTCACACCGAGCTTTGTCATGGCATTGAATTTGTGCGCGCGGATAGTTTTGATGTTCCTGTCCAGACGCTGCGCAATTTCCATCAGTGAATAACCGTAGGTCATATAGCGTAGAATCATATTCTCGGTTGGGCTCAGACAGCGACTTTCATGATGCAGTACGGATGCATCAGCGCATTCATGACCGAGCGCCGCCTCTCGCAGAAGATCCAGCAAACTTTGTTGAAGTTCCGCCAACGAGCTGGATTTACTCAGTACGCCGTGAAGATACGTTGGCGAGAGGTGCTTAATAAGGTCAGCCTCAACGCTATCGTTCGCCAGAATAATACGCACGATCCCGGCGTCATGACGCGCTATTTCCTCCATCGTAAACAGGCACTCAATACGCGGCTCCCTCGTACCGGGCAGGCAGCAGATCAATACATCAAAAGAGGTCTGACAGAGCGCCAGCTTAAATTCGCGAATAGTGCGATAAAAGTGAAAAGTAGAATTCCGGGAGTGGGCATGCATTAACAGGTGACGTAACCCCACTTCCGTCATCATACAATGTTCTATGATAGCGATGCACTGCTTCCTGCTGTGCTTTTCCATTCCGCTTGCTCTCCATAAGCTGAGTAGAGATTCAGTTCCTTCATCCCTTGGCTGCTGTTAATCCAGGCATACATCTCCGCATTGCTGCGCAAAGAAAGTCGACGCATAGCGCTATTTTTTTGCGCGCTGATCGTCTTGTTACTTTTCTTCAGCAAGGCGGCAATTTGGTTAATTCCCCAGCCTTTCGCCAGCAGTCGCAGTACCTTACGTTCTGACAGCGTCAGCATAATTAATCGCTCATTGTCGCCATCGACATCCTCATTGGTTTGCAGAGAAAGCAACGTCTGGCTAATTTTTTCCGTACTGACGCCTCCCTGCCGGACGGCATCGATGACACGCTCGATGGGATCGGAATCTGAAAGTAAAGTGCTTTCCGGGCGCATTAAAAACTCAACGGCCAGCGAATAGTATTGTCGGCTAATCATGAAAATCCAGTGAATATCCCGATACTGGGACAGCAGCGTATAATACTGTTCACACAACGCACGCGGATGTCTGACTTCCCCAGAGAAATCGACAATAACGACGTCTGTGCGTCGTAACTGAAGTAACGTTAACTCTTCCAGAGACTGGCAAAAATTGAGCTCGTAGTCCGGGAAATACATTCCCATTATCGCGCTGAGCCCAGACTGCATTACCGGTATTTTGCTGATAATCACCGCGAATTTGCAGTATTCTGGCGACATAAAACCTCCGTATCCATTCGAAGATTCATTTCCTGAATATAAAACCACTTAATACTTATGCGAAGTATTAACAGGAAAATGAATCCATCCGTTTCTATTCCCTTTACCGCGATAACATTATGATTATGTCGTCGTCACCGAACCAATAAATATTTTGCTACATGGATATACTGGTGGGATTGACGAAGGTAGTATGGCATGCCGTCAGGAAAGCACTAACTTAGAAAATATTAATTAAGTCATAAGAGAAATTAAAATTTGCGCTCTGTATTTTCTCCTCGTTATTCCATTTTCATTTTGAATTCTTTCGGCGTCATGCCCCCCCGTTTTCTGAAAAAACGGGAAAAATAGGTTACATCGCTAAACCCCAGATAATCAGATACCTGGGTAATGGTCATACTGGTGTACTGCAGGCTCCTTTTGGCCTCCAGCAGCAACCGCTGGTGCAGCACGTTTAGCGCACTGGTGCCATGGAATTCACGGCACAGGCAGTTCAGATGGGTCGTCGATACCCCGAGTCGCTGCGCGTATTCCGCCAGCGACAAATGTTCACGGTAGTGGCTCTCAATCAGCCGCGCAAACCGCCGTAGCACGCCGCGTTTTCGCTCGCTTTTGTCTTCAATCGTCTTCGATGGCGCCCCCTGCCGATTGAGCCAAACCAATAACGCGCCCAACAGCGAATAGAGCATCATCTCGCGAGCATCATTCTCGTTCTTATACTCTTCCAGCAGCGTCGCGAACATCGACCGAATATGACGGCTTGAACGCTTAACCGGTATACACCTTGGTTGGCTGAGCACATCCAGCTGACCACCAAACTGCGCCTCCAGCTTGCTCAACAGCGGAAGCGCTAGCGACAGCACATAGCCCTGGGTTCCGGGCGAAAAACGAAAACCATGTACGCACAGCGATGGCACGACCTGAATGCTGGGCTCGTTAACCACGTGCCGCTCGCCTTCCACTTCAATTTCCGCCTGTCCCTTGTGCAAATACAGCAACTGCACCATTTCCGCATGCTGATGCACGCGGATATGCCACTCATAGAGGCTGCTGCGCTGGAGTATCGACTCACAGTGCAACAGATCGGGCGTGGGCCAGCCCCTATGCTCACCATAGAGCTTAAAGACCGGCACAATATCCGACTGCGGTGTCGCCACGCCCGCACGTTTCATGCGCTATTCCACCGTTTCATAAGGTAACCCAACATAGTTCTCCGCAATGGTCGTCAGCCCGGCGCGCGATCCCAGATAGTACTGGCGATCGGCCTCCTGCATCTTTCTGTCGAACGCGCTCTTGTCCTGGAAATCGTGAAGCAGGTGCGTCATAAACCAGCTGAAGCGTTCGCCTTTCCACACCCGGTTCAGCGCCAGCTGTGAATAGTGGCTAAGTAAATCTTCGCGGCCATGGCGGTAGTACTGGCGCAAAATACGCCACAGATAGTTCACGTCTGACACGGCCAGGTTCAGCCCTTTGGCCCCCGTGGGCGGAACGATGTGCGCCGCATCGCCGACAAGGAACATTCGGCCATACTGCATTGGCTCCACCACGTAGCTACGCAGCGGCGCAATGCTCTTCTCAAGTGAGTGACCAGTCACTAACTTTTGACTCAATTCATCCGGCAGACGACGCTTCAACTCTCCCCAGAAGCGTTCATCTGACCACTGCTCGACCTTGTCGCTGAGCGGTACCTGGAGATAGTAGCGGCTTCTTGTTAGTGAACGCTGACTACACAATACAAACCCACGCTCATGGTGTGCATAAATAAGTTCGTGGTTTACCGGCGGCGTATCCGCGAGCAGCCCCAGCCAGCCGAACGGCCAGATACTTTCGTACTCGCGCAAAATATCGCGGGGGATACTCTGTCGCGAAACGCCGTGGAACCCATCGCAACCCGCAACAAAATCACATTCCAGCCGGCACGTTTCGCCATTTTTCACAAACGTTACAAAGGGTTTAACATTCTTGAGGTCATGTAGCTCAACTTGTTCAACGCCATAAATGGTCTGGGCGCCACATGCCTGACGCGCTTCCATCAGATCGCGCGTCACTTCGGTCTGCCCGTAAACCATCACGGTTTTGCCCCCCGTGAGCTCGCTCAGCGGCACGGGAATGCGTTGGTTGGCAAACAAAAACTCCACGCCGTGGTGAATCAACCCTTCTGCGTCCATACGGCGAGAGACCCCCGCTTCACGCAGCAGCTCAACGGTACCGTTTTCCAGGATGCCCGCACGAATGCGACCCAGCACATACTCCGGTGTCTGGCGCTCAAGGATAACGGTTTTAATCCCGGCGTTATGCAGCAGCTGGCCTAACAGCAGCCCCGAAGGCCCGGCACCGATAATGGCGACTTGCGTGTTCATAGGGTGACCTCACACTCTGGTTAATTATTTGTTTATTTTGTGTATAAATAAAGTTTCAGAATGCATTTTTGATAAGTCAGTAACGAAAAAGAAGGCCAGAATCCGTTCAAAATTTGCACTTTCGAACAGTTTTGCAAAAGTGTGGGCGATATCAACTCTTCGCCCTTCAGTGACGAACGCTGAATTTTTGCACATTGTTTGATCCGGCGCGGAGAGTACAGACCAATTCTTCGGGTACAAGTAGGTCATTACACAGGCGTTTTGGGTACCAGGGTTCTTATGGAAGTCGATCAGTCAGAACAACGCATCGTTACGCGGCTATGTATTCAGTGCGGGCTTTTTTTATTGCAACATGGGGCGGAGAGCGCTCTGGTGGAGGAATTGTCCACGCGTCTGGGGCTTGCGCTGGGGATGGACAGCGTCGAAAGCGCCATCTCATCAAACGCCATCGTGCTGACCACCATCAAGGACGGCCTCTGCCTGACGTCAACGCGTAAAAACAGCGATCGTGGGATCAACATGCACGTGGTCACCGAAGTGCAGCACATCGTCATCATGGCCGAGCACAAGCTGCTGGACTATAAAGATGTCGGTAAACGTTTTGCGCAGATAAGACCGCTACGCTACCCGCGCTGGCTGGTCGTGCTCATGGTAGGGCTATCGTGCGCCTGCTTTTGTAAACTGAACAACGGCGGCTGGGACGGCGCGCTGGTCACCTTCTGTGCCAGTACTATCGCCATGTATATTCGCCAGATGCTAACGCATCGCTCAATGCATCCGCAGATTAACTTCGGCCTGACGGCCTTCGTGGCGACGACGGTCTCCGGTCTGATGTTGCAGCTTCCTGCCTTTCATCAGACCTCGACTGTCGCCATGGCGGCCAGCGTACTGCTTCTGGTGCCGGGGTTCCCTCTTATTAACTCGGTGGCTGACATGTTCAAAGGGCATATCAACACCGGGCTGGCGCGCTGGGCGATTGCCAGTCTATTAACGTTGGCCACCTGCGTCGGTGTGGTCATGGCGATGACCTTATGGGGGCTGCGCGGATGGGTGTAATGAATTTTGTCCTGCTGCTGGCTCAGGATATCGTGCTATCGGCTATTCCCGCCGTCGGCTTTGCGATGGTGTTTAACGTTCCGCACCGCGCGTTGCCATGGTGCGCGCTACTGGGTGCTATCGGCCACGCCTCACGCTTCGTCATGATGACCGCTGGCTTCAACATCGAATGGGCCACCTTCCTGGCAGCACTGCTGGTGGGCAGTATCGGTATCCAGTGGTCGCGCTGGTATCTGGCGCATCCGAAAATTTTCACCGTAGCCGCCGTGATCCCGATGTTCCCCGGTATTTCAGCCTACACGGCCATGATCTCTGCGGTAAAAATCAGTCATTTCGGCTATTCCGAAGAGATGATGATCACCCTGCTGAGTAACTTCCTGAAGGCCTCGTCTATCGTCGGTGCGCTCTCCATCGGCCTGTCGATTCCAGGGCTGTGGCTGTACCGTAAGCGCCCACGGGTGTGATCCTGAGGGCGGCACGGGAGAGTGCCGCCCTTCCCCCGGCTTGTGCTACTATGTGCAGTATTCGTGCGGATTTCCCGCACCCTTCCCGTATTTTCCAGTATTGAGATAGTGTGTTATGTCTTCTCGTATTTTAACGCCTAACGTGATTGGTATTGACGCTTTCGTTGCCGATCCCGCGGCCATTCTTGCGCAAACCCAGGGTGGCGCGGTCGCCGTGTTTGCCAATAATGCGCCGGCATTCTATGCCGTCACGCCGGAGCGATTGGCGCAGTTGCTGGCGCTGGAAGAAAAGCTTGCCCGTCCGGGCAGCGACGTGACGCTGGACGCCCAGTTCTTTGAAGAACCCACGGCGGCACCGGTCTCCGTACCAATGGGTAAATTCGCCATGTACGCAGGATGGCAGCCTGACGCTGAGTTTCTGCGCCTTTCCGCGCTGTGGGGCATCGCCTTAAGCGAGCCGGTTACGCCAGAAGAGCTGGCCTCGTTCGTCGCCTACTGGCAGGCGGAAGGCAAAGTTTTCCACCACGTGCAGTGGCAGCAAAAATTAGCGCGCAGCATACAGATGGGCCGGGCGAACAATAACGGCCAGATGCGCCGTGATGTTAACGCGGTCAGCGAACCTGATCGTCAGATTCCACCGGGTTTCAGAGGTTGAGCATGAAAGACGTTGGCGAATTGATGAAGCGCCTGCAAAAGATGATGCCGGCGCATATTGAACCGGCCTTTAAAACCGGCGAAGAGCTGCTGGCCTGGCAGAAAGAACAGGGCGAGATCCGCGCGGCGGCGCTGGCGCGTGAAAACCGAGCGATGAAAATGCAGCGCACCTTTAACCGCTCCGGCATTCGCCCACTGCATCAAAACTGTTCGTTCGATAACTACCGCGTTGAAAACGAAGGTCAGATGAACGCGCTGGCAAAAGCGCGGCAGTACGTTGATGAGTTCGACGGCAATATCGCGAGCTTTATTTTTTCCGGCAAGCCGGGTACCGGCAAAAACCACCTCGCCGCGGCCATCTGCAATGAGCTGCTATTGCGCGGTAAATCGGTGCTGATTATCACCGTTGCCGACATTATGTCGGCGATGAAAGAAACCTTTAGTAACCGCGAAACCAGCGAAGAACAGCTGCTAAGCGATTTGAGCAACGTCGACCTGCTGGTGATCGATGAGATCGGCATGCAGACCGAATCACGCTATGAAAAGGTGATCATCAACCAGATCGTTGACCGTCGTTCCTCATCCAAGCGCCCGACCGGCATGCTGACCAACAGCAATCTCGACGAAATGAATAAACTTCTGGGCGAGCGGGTCATGGACCGCATGCGCCTCGGTAACAGCCTGTGGGTGATCTTCAATTGGGAAAGTTACCGCAGTCGGGTAACAGGGAAAGAGTATTAAGATACATCCTATGAATGACAGGCGTATACTTATTACGTCCATTGATAACTGCACACACGAGTAAACCCCATGAAATCTGTAAAATCGATGCTTTGCCGCGTAATTATTGCCAGCGCGTTTATTTCTACCGCTGCGGGCGCCGTATCGTTGAATGACCTGAGTAGCGCAGCCAGCTCGCTCGCTGGCAGCAGCAGCTCGTCACAGAGCGGCGGATCTTCCCTCTCTTCGCTGACCAGTCTGCTTAACGGTGGCAGCCAGTCGTTAAGCTCCAGCAGCATGAACAATGCCGCCGGGATCATGGGGTATTGCGCGAAAGAGAAACTGGCCTCCGTGGCCAACGTGGATAACGTGAAAAGCCAGGTGCTGGATAAACTGGGTCTCAACACGGCGGCTGAACAGAAAAAAGATACCGGCTACATGGAAGGACTTGAAGGCCTGCTGAACGCCAAAGACGGCCAGAAGCTCGACCTCGACAGTCTGGGCAACACCGAACTGGGTAAAAAAGTCAAAGCAAAAGCCTGTGATTTCGTTTTTAAACAAGGCGTTAGCTTCATTTCCTGATAGTCTTTTTGGGTGGCAGAAATCACACCGGCCACCCAAAAAACGCTCAAATAACGTTCATTTATAAACCAATTCTGAATAACAGCACACTTTCATTACGTTAGAATTGCAGACAGATGACGGCACAATTACATTGTGAAGTTACTTTCTGTAGAGCCAGAAAACCTGGCGCGGTTGAGGATGTGTAGTGTCAGAGTTGTTATCCCTCGTTCTGTTTCTGGCTTCCATTGCGATATACGCCTGGAAGGCAGGGCGCAATAAATGGTGGTTTGCCGCCACGTTAACGGTACTGGGCCTGTTTGTGGTCCTGAATATTACCCTGTATGCCAGCGACTACTTTACCGGCGACGGTATCAACGATGCGGTACTCTATACTCTGACCAACAGCCTGACCGGCGCGGGCGTCAGCAAATACATCCTGCCGGGTGTCGGCCTCGTTGCCGCGCTGGTCGCTGTTTTTAGCGCGCTGGGCTGGTTATTACGTCGACGCCGCCATCATCCTCATCATTTTGGCTACAGTCTGCTGGCGCTGGTTCTGGCCGTCGGTTCGGTCGATGCCAGCCCGGCGTTCCGCCAGATTAGCGAGCTGGTAAAATCCCAGTCGCGCGACGGCGATCCTGATTTTTCGGCCTACTATAAAGAACCGTCAAAAACGATCCCGAAACCAAAGCTGAACCTCGTTTATATCTATGGCGAGAGCCTGGAACGTACCTACTTTGACAACGACGCCTTCCCGAACCTGACGCCGGAGCTGGGCGAGTTAAAGAACCAGAGTCTGGATTTCAGCCATACCATGCAACTGCCGGGTACCGACTACACTATTGCCGGTATGGTTGCCTCCCAGTGCGGTATCCCGCTGTTCGCGCCGTTCGAAGGTAACGCGTCCGCGTCGCTGTCGAGCTTCTTTCCGCAAAATATCTGCCTGGGCGATATCCTGAAAAACTCCGGCTACGAGAACTACTTCGTGCAGGGTGCCAACCTGCGTTTTGCGGGCAAAGACGTCTTCCTGAAATCGCACGGTTTCGACAATCTGTACGGCGCGGAAGAGCTGAAAACCACCGTCGCGGACCCGAACTACAAAAACGACTGGGGCTATTACGACGACACCGTTCTCGACGAAGCGTGGAAGAAATTTGAGACGCTGTCACGCGAGGGTAAACGCTTTTCGCTGTTTACCTTAACGGTCGATACCCACCATCCGGACGGCTTTATCTCCCGTAGCTGCAACCGCAAAAAGTACGATATCAACGGCAAGGCCAACCAGTCGTTTAGCGCAGTGGCCTGCAGCCAGGAAAACATTGCGGAATTTATTAATAAAATCAAAACATCACCGTGGTTTAAAGACACGGTTATCGTGGTTTCCTCCGACCATCTGGCGATGAAAAACACCGCCTGGGACTACCTGAATAAACAGGACCGCAGCAATCTGTTCTTCGTGATTCGCGGTGACAAACCCGACGAGCAGGACGTGCTGGCGGTAAAACGTAACACCATGGATAACGGCGCAACGGTGCTGGATATACTCGGCGGAGACAACTTTATCGGCCTGGGCCGCAGTAGCCTGTCCGGGCAGTCGTTGTCCGAAGTCTTCCTGAATATGAAGGAGAAGGTGCTGGCGTGGAAACCGGACATCATTCGCCTGTGGAACTTCCCGAAAGAGATCAAAAACTTCTCTATTGATACTCAGAAAAACATGATCGCTTTTTCCGGTAGCCACTTCCGCTTGCCGCTACTGCTGCGCGTGTCGGATAACCGCGTTGAGCCGCTGCCGGAAAGCGAATACTCTGCGCCGCTGCGCTACCAGCTGGCCGATTTTGCCCCCCGCGATAACTTCGTCTGGATTGACCGCTGCTATAAAATGGCGCAGCAGTGGTCGCCGAATCTGGCGTTGTCTACCGACTGGTGCGTGTCGCAGGGCCAGCTTGGCGGCGAGCAAAAAGTGCAGCACGTCGACAAAGCGCAGTGGAACGGTAAAACCGAGTTTAAAGACACGGTGATCGACATGGTGCGCTACAAAGGCAACGTCGATTCGCTGAAAACCGTCGATAACGATATCCGCTACAAAGCCGATAGCTTTATCTTTAACGTCGCCGGGGCGCCGGAAGAGGTGAAAAGCTTTAGCGGCATCTCTCGTCCGGAAGCCTGGGGCCGCTGGTCTAATGCCCAGCTTGGCGAGGAAGTGAAAATTGAGTATCAGCACCCGCTGCCGAAACGCTTCGACCTGGTGATCACCGCCAAAGCCTTCGGGCCAAACGCGGATAAACCGATCCCGGTTCGCGTGGGCAACAGCGAACAGACGATTACCCTCAGTCATGATGTGACCACCACCACGCTGCACTTTGACAACCCGTCGGACGCCAGCACGCTGGTGATTGTACCGCCGAGCCCGCAGTCAACGAACGAGGGCAATATCCTCGGCCACTCTCCGCGCCAGCTGGGCATTGGGATGGTGGAAATCAAAGTGATCGATGCACAAGGCTAATGTCTTAAGCGTAAGGGGGCATATCGCCCCCGTTTATTTTCTCTATTTTCGTAAAAATAAAAACCTATAAAACACTTATAAATCAGATTAAAAAACCATATCAATCCAACTTATATTTATAAATATACCAATAAAAGCAAATTTCTTAGCATTTACCAATACTGAAAAATATTGGTCTATATTGCTGCGTAATCATGCTCACTGGTTATAAATTCGAATCCATTCGCGTCTTACATAATGAACGTATCGTTGCCTGGGAAGTCCTCTCAACCGCAGCGGACCCGATAGACCTCGAGCATTTTTTCAGCAACCTGGCGCTTGATGCCAGAGTTGAGCTCTTCTTTGCCCAACTTGTCCATGTCACTCAAACCGCGGGCTCCGGTAAGTACTATCTGAACGCCAGCGCAGACGTCATGCTGACCCCTCATTTTTTGCCGCGCCTCGCAGAACAGGTTGCAGTCCCCGGCGGGCATCAGGCTGGCGTGGATCGCAATGGCGTTCATTTTCTGCTGCGCTACTCGATTCCCCTTTTTATCGCCAGCGGGCAAGCGGAGAGCAAAGATGTCGCGGCTCAGCTTACCTGTACGCGACAGGACGCCAGCATCAGCTGCCAGAACCGGGGGACAGCACACGTACGTCTGAGTCATGTCGAAGCGCTCAATGCGCAGGGGCAGGTGGCGGAAACACTGCCCGGGCTGGCCGGTTACGTCCTGCCCGGGCAACGATTCGTGTTGCCGTTTAAACAACTTCAACGCCATCCGACCTCTTCCCTGCGCGCGTATCTGAATGAACATACTCAAGCCAGCCTGCTTAACGTCCATTCTGCTGCTGTGGCTACTGTCGATGACGCTCCACGCTGAGCCCCCCACCGCCAACACGCAATACCTGTCTGTCACCGTTAACCACTACGCTTACGACGGAGTGTGGGCCGTACGCGTGGTGGATAATGCGCTGTGGATAGCCACTCACGATGCGGTCAGGCTGGGCATTTCATCCGGGCAGGCGAAGACGGCGTGGCTCAATCTGTCCACTCTGCCGGGGATTCAGGTCAACTTCTACAGTCTGCAACAGCAGTTATCGCTTACCCTTCCCGAGCAGGCGCTAACGCACGTTCAGCATCTGGAAAGTCAGCCACGCACAGCGTCCCTTGCCACGCAGCAGGCACAGCCGCTGGGCAACCTCACGCTCGACTATTCCCTTTATTCCCGCGATACCGCCAGCCAACAGCAAACCAGCCTGCAAAGCCAGCTACAAACCTCCGGCTGGCTACCGGGGCAGCTCAGCAGCAGTATGAACAGCCGGTTTCCGCATGGGCAAGGCGGCGACGGCACCACGCAGACCCGGTTGATGACCACCTGGCAGCAAGACTTCCCGCAGTGGCTCACCAGCGTTGCGCTTGGCGACAACGTAACGACCGGCGTCAGCTGGAGCCGTCAGGTACGTTTCGCTGGCCTGCATCTGGCGCGCAATTTCCAGCTCGACCCGCAGCTGAACACCGCGCCGCGCGCGCAGTTCAGCGATAGCGTCGTGCTGCCGTCCACCGTCGATTTGTACATTGATGGGTTACAGCAAAGCCACCAGCAGGTCACGCCGGGCAGCTACATTCTCGATACCTTGCCCACCTTTTCCGGCAGCGGACAGGCGCGAGTCGTCATCACCGACATTAACGGCCAGCGCCGCGAGGTGACGCTCGATCTGTACGGCGCGCCGGATATGCTGGCACAGGGCGTGAGCAGCCGTTCGCTGGATGTCGGCTGGTTACGCAAAAACTATGCGGAGCGCTCTAACGACTACGCCGCGTCACCGCTGCTCGATGCGGGCTGGCGTTACGGGGTGAGCAATCGCCTGACCGTCAGCGCCCACACTGAACAACATCACGATGCGCACAACATCGGCATTGCCAGCGACTGGCTGATCTCGCCGCGGGCCGGAATTATCAGCGGTCACACGGCCATCAGCCAAAGTCCGCAAGGAGAAGGAAACAAATGGGGTATCGGTTACCAGTGGAATGCACAAGGGCTAGGCCTCTCCGCCAATACCAGCCACAGCAGCAGCGCCTGGGCAGATATCGCTCGCGTTAGCGGTAGCCTGCCGGTGCGGCGCAGCGATAACTTGTGGATGAGTCAGACCGTCTCCGGCTGGGGAACGCTGGGCGTTGGCTGGGTGCGTCAGGATAGCGCCCGCTACCTCAACGCCAGCTGGTCAAAATCCTTTCATAACCGGGTGTCGGCCTCACTGGGGTTTACCCATGCGCTGAACAGCGGTGACAAAACCTTCCAGCTGATGCTCTCCGTTCCGCTGGGCAACCGCGACTCACTCTCACTCCAGGCGGGAAATCCATCGTCTCGCTGGGATTATCGCCACCAGCCGGATAGCCAGTTGGGCGGCTGGTCGTGGCAGATTAGCCAGAGCGCGGGCAGCGCGTCGCGCCAGGCGCATACGGATATCGGCTACCTTGGCCAATACGGCGAGTGGCATGCCGGACTAGACCGCGACCAAAGCAGCGTCAACCGCTATCTCAGCGGCGAAGGTGCGATGATGCTGCTGGAAAATCACCCCTATGCGCTACGCTACAACCGCCAGGGGATCGCGCTGGTCTCCACCAACGGCATTGGCAATGTACCCATCGCCGTCGAGAACCGTAAAGCGGGCACAACCGATGAAAATGGCTATCTGCTGCTGACGGATTTACCGCTCTACCATAACGCCAGAATCTCGCTCGACCCGCTGAGTCTTCCGCCGGAGATCGTTACGCCGTTAACCGAAATCCATGCGCAGCCGGGAATGACCACGGCGGTGAAGGTCGATTTCCAGGTGCATCGCGCGCGCCTGGTGTCCGCCCAACTTTTCGACCACCAACGTCAGCCAATACCGGTTGGCAGCGGCATCCGCTATTCCAGCGGAGAGTCCATCGTCGGGCGCGACGGCTATATCTGGCTGGAAAACCCGCCAATGCCGGGCTCATTAAGCATTCAAACCCCCACGGGCTCGTGTGACGTGACGCTTCCTGCGGCCTCCTCCTCTGCCACCGTGGTCAATCTCGGAACCTTACCGTGTCATTAAAACTGCTGCTCGCCCCACTGCTGTTGCTGACGTTCGCTCTGCTCTCGTGCCCCGCGCACGCCGCTAACTGTTGGATAACCCAGGGCGCATCCACCGCATTTGGCACATTGGTGGCAGGCAATACCAGCTCGGCACAGTCGAGCGTAAAGTTCAACTGCTACGCCGATTATGGCGAAACGCGCTACTTCAACGTCTGCCTGAGCAGCCTGGAATCCGCGCCGTTCAAAATGACCTCCAACGGCGATGAAGAAGGCAAGCAGTACACGATGCTATTTCGTCTCTACAGCACGCTGGATAACAGCCTGGAGCTGACCTCTATCGGCGCGGGCCGCGCCCTGCAAACGGCGCTAACGATAGGCGGTAATCAAACTTCCAGCGGCAGCTTTCCGCTGCTCGCCACCATTCCCTCCGGGCAAAACAACCTGCCGGTTCGTAGCTACTTCAACTATACTTTGGGGCTGAAACTGACGTGGAACAGTGCCACCCGCAAAGAGGCGCTCACCAGCTGTCAGGATGGCAAGTGGCAGGGGGAAGCAACGGATGCATCATCCAACGCCAGCGCCACGCTATCCGACAGCTGCTTTATTCAGAGCGTCACGTCGCTCAACTTTGGCACCGTGGGCAGTACTGCGCTAACTTCCCGGCTGGCCTCGACGGCCAGTATTCGCGCTCGCTGCCCGGTGGGGAGCAGTTATTCACTGGGCATCAGCAGCGGTGAACATGCCTCTGGCACACGACGCCAGATGTGTAACGATCGCCAGCAGTGTCTGCAATATGCCCTCTGGCAGGATGCCGCCGCCACCCGTCCGTGGGGCGAAGCATTGGGAAGCAATACTATGGAAATGAGTCATCATGACGGGAGCGTGCAGGCGGCGACCGTTTATGGCACGGTGCCCACACAACCCCTCACCGGCACGGGCGTATTTAGCGATAACGTCGTTATTACGCTCACTTATTAATCTAAATAATGCGCGGTTTGGATCGATGTTACCGATAACAATTCGCGGTACAGTTTGCCCTCCCGCACCGGGTCACTCTTTTCTCTCTTGAGCGGATCGCTGACAACTTCATGAAATACCTGCTTGCCGATGCTATCGTGTATGACAACGAGGATGGTTCACTCACCTTACAAAGCGCTGACGCCGAAAGTCAGACATTGACCTGTACGGCGCAAACCATCCTGAACCTGCTGATTGCCCATCACGGGATGGTGGTTGAACGCGAGGTCTTTCTCCAGCAGGTGTGGGACGATCGCGGCCTGCGCGGCTCGAGCAACTCGCTGAACCAGTACATCAGCATCCTGCGCAAAATGCTGGCTGGAATGGTGCCGGACCACCTGTTTATCGTCACCGTTCCCAAAGTCGGGTTTATGCTCAGCGCGGATATCAGCGTCGTGCCGCTCAATGCGCCCGTCTCTGCGCTCGCGCCGGTAAGCAGCAAACGCGCGCTCCCCAAAAGACGGAACTGGCTTTACGGTATCGTGACCGCCACCGTGACGCTCCTGTGCGCCGTCGCGCTCATCTGGAATGCCCAGCGCCAGCAAATTGAACCGCATCTGCTGACTCACATCGACAGCTGTCCGGTCTATACGCTGGCGCCGCTCTCTGACGTGTTCCAAAAGCAGGCCCAGGCGCTGCTCGGACAGATCAAAAATGAGGGCGCTTTCTCCTGCCTGCCCAGCTCAATTTTTTACGTCCATATTCAGGATCCCGTGCTCTATGGCGACGAAGGCCGCCTGGTCCTGTCGCAGTGTTCCCAGTTCCGCAGCAAGGCCAGCACCTGCCAGACGCTGTATTTTTACGAGTGGTAGAGAGTGAAACAGAAGAAAAAACTTTTTTGCGTCATCGCACTCAATGCGCTGCTGATCCTGGGGACCTTGCTGTGGATACACCAAAGCACGCGCCTTTCGATGACCTGTCAGGGCAGCCTGACCTACAAAGATAGCCGCCAGGATAACCATTTCACCTTTGAAGGGATGGTCGTGATGCACTTTACGCCGAATGGTACGGGCTATTTCAATATCAACGGCGACGTGATGAATAACGGCCAGAACAGGAAGGTCTCGCGTCAGGAGAGCTTTAACTGGCAATACGTGCATGAATCGTTCTATCAGTTGTACATCACCCAGGTAGAAAAATTTGGCCACGATAACGTGCCTCCCGGCGTTTTCGAACAATACGCTCTGGGCATTACCGCAGGTCAGAAACGGTTACTGAGCATCCGTACAACACCGGATAACGCGGTGGTTATCAGTAATTTTTACTCACCGATTCTGCTCTGCACGGGTTAACGGTCACACTAAGGCTCAGCATCGGGTTATACTCAGCGCATGATCTACACCTTTCGACCGACATCCCCGGCGGACATTGCCGCGCTACCGGCGATTGAACGCGCCGCCGCGCAGCGCTTCACTCTGTTGCCTGAATTTAGCTGGCTCGCCGCCGGCCCGGCGATTTGCGCCGAACGTCATCAGCACTTCGTCAGCCAGGCCATGAGCTGGTTAGCGCTGGCAGACAATCGTCCCGTGGGTTTTCTGCTGGCGGAAGCGCATGACGCATCGCTCTTTATCGTCGAGTTTTCGATCCACCTTGACTGGCAGGGGCGCGGTCTTGGCCGTCGCCTGATGGCTTATGCGATCGAACAGGCGCGAGAAAAAGGCTTCAGTGCACTCACGCTCACAACGTTTCGCGACGTGCCGTGGAATGCGCCTTGGTATGCGCGGATGGGGTTTGAAGTCGTGCCCGAGTCATTGCTTAGCGACGCGTTGCGGCAGAAACTGCGTGAAGAAGCGGCGCACGGCCTGGCAGCGGAGTCTCGCTGTGCCATGCGCCTGGCACTACGTTAACGCGCCCGTTAAAGGGCGCATCCGGGTCAGAAGGTTTCCCAGTTTTCCCCACCGTCGGTTGCTGCCGCTTTACGCAGCAGGGTCGGCGCAGGCATCGGCGCAGCGCTCACCGCTTCGCGCCCACTGCTGGTCTGGCTTTGCTGGATACGGAATACCGCAACGGCCTGCGTCAGGCGGCTGGCCTGCTCTTCCAGCGCGGCGGCGGCGGCGGCGGACTCTTCCACCAGCGAGGCGTTCTGCTGGGTCACGCGATCCATCTCGGCCACCGCCAGACCCACCTGATCGATACCGCGGCTCTGCTCATCCGATGCAGAGGCGATTTCCCCCATGATGTCAGTCACACGGGTCACCGCATTCACGATCTCATCCATGGTTTCCCCGGCGCTTTCCACCAGCGTGGAGCCGAGATCGACACGATTGACCGAATCTTCAATCAGACTCTTAATCTCACGCGCCGCCTGGGCGCTGCGCTGCGCCAGATTACGCACTTCTCCGGCCACCACCGCAAAACCTCGGCCCTGCTCGCCTGCGCGGGCGGCTTCGACCGCAGCGTTCAACGCCAGGATGTTGGTCTGGAAGGCAATGCCGTCAATGACGCTAATAATATCGGCAATTTTCTGCGAACTGGCGGTAATGTCACGCATCGTCTGCACAACATTGTCCACCACTTTACCGCCCTTCTGCGCGGTTTCCGACGCGCTCAGCGCCAGATGGCTGGCCTGGCGCGCGTTTTCGGCGTTCTGCTTCACGGTTGCGGTCAGCTCTTCCATGCTGGCGGCGGTCTCTTCCAGCGAAGCCGCCTGCTGCTCGGTACGCGAGGAAAGATCGTTATTACCCATCGCGATTTCACTCGCGCCGCTGTAAATGGCATCGGCACCCTGACGGACTTCCCCGACGGTGCGCGCCAGCTCTCCCTGCATATGACGCAGCGAATGTGCCAGCTGGCCCATTTCGTTATCGCTTTCCACATCAATACGTTTGACCAGATCGCCACCGGCAATATGACGAATGCTGTCAATGAGACGGTTTAGCGGTGCAATCAGCGTCTTACGTACGCCCAGCCAGACGGTGACGATCACCGCCAGCACGGCAATCATCACGCCGAACAGGATCCACATCGCCTGGGTATAAGAGGCATTGCTGTCCTTTACCGCCAGTTCATAAAGGCTGTCGTTCTGTTGCAGATAGTTGACGTACGCTTTCTCAAAACCATCCTGATAACCCTGGGTCGGCTGGTCAAAGAAGTCGTTGATCTTGCCGGCGCCCAGCAGCTGAATCAGCTCCGCCAGCGCACCGTGGTAGATATCGTAGTTACGCTGAATTTCCAGCGCCGCGGCTTCACTTTGACGCGGGTCGCGCGGCATCGCTTCATACTCGGCCCAGCGTTTTTCCGCTTCAGCCAGCGATTTCGTGGCAATCTGCATCAGCTCGGCGACGGTGGCGCCGCTACCGATGTTGTTCTGATCCATCATGTAACGGATCCCGGCGCGGTTAAGCGTGTTGCGGGTTTGCAGCAGGGCAACCCAGCTGCCGTTCAGCCCGGACTGCTGCTGACGCACGGTTTGTAAGATAGTGAAGTTCTCTTTGTCATGCTTCAGTGAGTTAAAGAACAGGCCCCCTGAGACCATTTGCAACAAGCCAAACAACACCAAAACCAGCACAAGGCTGGTGACGATTTTAATACGCTTTAACATGTTTCTCTTTCCTCCAGACGAATAACGAATTTTCGGCGGCGAAAGGAAAAACTTTATAGAAAATGTGACTATTAATACGCGGGGAAGGCGGAATATTCGGACGTTATGGATTGACGCGAGGTCATGGCGTTGTCGCCACATCCAGAGTGGATGTAGGCCTGATAAGCGTAGCGCCATCAGGCGGAGCGGCACAAATTGCCGGATGGCGGCTCCGCCTTATCCGGCCTACTCAGAGAAGCTATTTACGCAGCGTGCAGATTTCGTCATACAGGCTACGCGAGAGATTCAGCCCCTGCTGCTCGCTCTGCTGGCGCGCCTGGTAGCGACGCTCACCCGGCAGCCTCGCCCCCTGCGCCTGCATGCCGCTAAACAGCGTCTCGGCGCGCTCAAGATGGGACGCGGCGTCATCGCCGAGGAAACGTGCAGGGTCAAGCGCCAGAATGAGCTCACCGCCGTAAGGCAGCCCCCCTGCACCGTTGTCCCACGCCAGCGATTCGGCGCTGGTCATATCGCCAATCAGCGGCCCGGCGAACAGTTCCACCATCGCCGCCAGCGCCGATCCTTTATGCCCGCCGAAAGTCAGCATCGCGCCGTCGAGTACCGCCTGCGGATCGGTGGTCGGCTGACCGTTGCTATCGATACCCCAGCCCTCCGGAATGGCTTTACCGGCCCGCTGATGGAGCTGAATTTCCCCCCGCGCCGCCGCGCTGGTCGCCATATCGAAGATAAACGGCGGCTTGTCGCCGCGCGGCCAGCCGAAGGCGATAGGATTGGTGCCAAACAGCGGCTGGGTACCGCCCGCTGGCGCCACCCACGCGTGGCTCGGCGTACAGGCGTAACCCACTAACCCGACCTCGGTCAACGGCTCAACATCGGCAAACAGCGCGGAGAAATGCACGCAACGATTGATCGCCAGCGCCGCAATGCCGCAGTGGCGCGCTTTTTCAATCAGCAGCGGCAGCGCCTGTTCATAAGCGCACAGAGAATACGCGCCGTGCGCATCGGCTTTGACGATCGCCGGGGCCCGATCGACGATCGTCGGTTCGGCGTCCGGCGACACTTTGCCTTTGCGCAGGGTTTCCACGATGCCGAGCAGACGCCACAGGCCATGCGATGCGCAGCCGTCGCGTTCGCCAGCCGTCACGTTGCGCGCAATGGCGTCGGCATGAGGCTGTGAAAAACCGTTGGCGCGCAGGACCTCGAAGGCCAGTACGTAAGCGTCGTTGAGTGCGATGTTGACCGTTGTCATGTAGTTCTCCGTATTATTGTTGTACTGGCATAAAGCGTAGACGTAGGCGCAGGTTTTACTTGGTTAACGTAGTGATTTAAATCACATTAATTTCCAGAGGCGCCATTGATGTTCTCCGCAAACTCTATCACGCCTTTAATCAACCGTGGATTATTGATGACGTCGCGCTCAAAGGTGCTACCCAGTTCGCTAAAGCGCAACCGGTGGGTCAGTAGCATTCCGGCACTCAGCTCGCCGCTGCGCATCAGCTCGCCGACGCGGGCAAAATCCTCGGCGGTCGCGTTGCGGCTGCCCATCAGGGTGGTCTCTTTTTTATGAAATTCCGGATCGGAAAACTGCAGATCGCCCTTAAACAGGCCAACAAACACAATGCTGCCAGCGTGACGGATCAGATCCACCGCACGATTCATCGACTGCGGGTTGCCCGTCGCATCCACGATCTTGTGCGCCAGATGGCCGCCAAACAGGCAGCGCAGCCGGGCGTCGAAATCCACCGCCAGCGGATCCAGCGCGGGAAGATCCAGCTGCTCCGTCACATGCGCACGTCGTTCATCGCTGACATCCGCCACCACGACCCTTGCCCCTTCCGCTTTGGCAATGGCCGCCGCGCCCAGACCGATTGGTCCTGCGCCAACCACCAGCACCTCATCCCCCGCTCGTACCGCCGCTCGCCGCACCGCATGGGCGCTGATGGCGAACGGTTCAATTAGCGCAACGGCTTCCGGCGCAATACCTTCCGCCAGCAGTACGTTCTGCTGCGGTACGCAAAGATATTCGCTAAAGCCGCCGTCGCGATGCACGCCGAACACCGCGATATTCTCGCAGCAGTTGCCGCGCCCCTCGCGACAGGCGCTACAGGTATTGCAACCCACATAGGGGATCACCGCCACCTGCTGCCCAACCTGCCATTGCTGCGCCTCGCAGCCAACCTCAACAATATCGCCGCAAATCTCATGCCCTAAAACCCGTGGATAGCTGAAGAAAGGCTGTTTACCTCCCCATGCGTGGATATCGGTGCCACATATTCCTACCGTTTTTATTTTTATTAACACCTCATTTTTCTGTGGCTTTGGAATATTTCTTGATTGCCATGCCCATTCACCCGGCTGCTGACACACTAACGTTTTCATAATATTCATTTGAACTTCTCCTTTTTTGTTCTCCTTGTTATTGTGGATTTCGTGATAATTCAGCAGTCACGCCGCAAATTCTTGTGAATGCCAGCGCAGAAATAGGTTTTAAATTCGTTTTTAATGATTATCAGGAGGATGTCAGCATGAGCCGTTCGCAGAATTTACGCCGTAGCGTGGTGAACCAGATTATTGAAGGTATCGCCCGCGGCCATATTCCCTCTCCGCTGCCGGTGCAGTCGGCGCTGGCCGAGATGTACAATATTAGCCGCACCACCGTCAGGCACATTCTCACCCACCTGCAGCAGCGCGGCGTGCTGGAAAAAATGGGTAATGATTACATCGTGCTACGTAAACCCGATGCGCTGGACGGCTTCGAGTGTACCCAGGTGCCGCTCGAAGAGCAGACGCAGATTTTTGAACAGGCGTTCTTTTCGATGATTAACCAGCGGCAGCTGAAGGCCGGGGAAGTGATGAGCGAAATTGCGCTGGCAAAAATGGCCGGGGTCAGCCCGGTGGCCGCCAGGGAATATTTACTAAAGTTTGGCCGCTATAATCTTATCGTCAGCGAAAAGCGCGGCTTCTGGCGCATGAAAGAATTTGACCGTGCCTACGCCGAGCAGCTTTTTGAATTACGCGAAATGCTGGAATTACACGCCCTTCAGCGCTTTCTTAATTTGCCCGATGGCGATCCTCACTGGCTGCAGGCAAAAACATTACTGGAACATCATCGCCAATTAAGAGATCGCATTGGCGATAACGTAAAAACATTCTCCCAGCTCGATCGGGATTTTCATGCATTATTACTTTCGGCTGCTGATAATATATTTTTCAATCAATCACTGGAGATTATCTCGGTTATTTTCCACTTCCACTATCAGTGGGATGAAAGCGATCTTAAACAGCGCAATATTATCGCTATTGATGAACATATGATGATCCTGATCGCGCTGATCTGCCGTAACGAGATCGATGCCACCGTGGCGCTGCGCAACCATTTAATGACGGCGAAACAGTCGATGATCCGTTCGATCGATCAAACCGCTCGCCGTTGACCCACTAGCACAGCGGCTTCACCTGCCGCTGCGGCGCATCCTGATCGCCCATGAAATGGCCCATCATCAGCAGCATCTCCAGCGCCTCATTTCGGCGCAGATAGCGGCGCGGGCGGAAGCGCCCTTCTTCATCGCAGCGCATAAAGCCAAAGGCCACCGCCCGCTGGGCGTTAGTCAGGTAGATATCGCGCAGGATACGTCCGTCTGTGAAGGTCGATTGCAGCATCGTTGACGCGTTACGGTACGATACGCCGCAGCTCATCATCGCCACCGTGGCCGCTTCTTCACGGCGGATAGGCCTGCAGGGCAGGAACTTGCCCTGCACCAGCGCCATCATGCCGCGCTGAATCAGCGCGGCAATGCCCGGATACCAGACGGAATCCGGCGCAATATCCTGGATGACGATTCCATTCGACGGCTGATACTGCAATCCCCACAGGCGAACGATCATCTGCGCCAGCTCAAAGCGGGTAATACACTCCGCGCCGCCTTCCTCATCGATCACCCCGCGCGCGCGCAAAATACCGCTATTCACCGAATTGGCGCTCGCCAGATCGATGCTGCCCTCCGGCTGAATCAGCCACGGCTTACTCAGCAGGCTCATCTCACCGTGGTTGACCCGACAGCGCACGAAGCGCCCGGCCATCGTCGGCGTCAGCGCCAGAATGCCGCCCTCGCCCAGCGGCGTCATGGGTCCTTCCGCCGTTTTTCCCAGCCACCACGAATAGCGCAGGACCGCCTCATCATCACCCGGCAGCTGCGCAATCGCCCGCAGGTAGTCACCCACCTGCGGCAGTCCGCGAATGAAAAGCTGCACCGGACGCGGATAGGCCAGGCCGTTGATGGTGACGTTTTCCATCTTCACGCCGCCGCCCCAGTGGGCGGCGTGCAGCGGATGGTCGACGTCGGTGATGCGAATATCCTTCAGCACCAGCCCTTCGATCGGCGACTGCGCCAGACCTTCAATAAACAGACCGTATTCACCGCCGCTCGCTTCCAGGTCTTCAATCACGATATTGCGAAAACGCGGTAGATGGCTGCCGTAGACGCCCTCGGCATAGTTCATGGTGGCGTGGACCACCGCATCACGCACCCGCTTCACCCGCGAGTGACGCAGCCAGATGTTTTCAATCACACCGCCGCGCAAGGCGTTAGCTTTGAGACGTAGCGGGTAGGTGAGCGCCGGACTATCAAATTCATTCCCCACGGCAAACACGTTGCGGATGCCGCCGCTCATCTCGCTGCCCAGCGCAATACCGCCGTGACCGTCGGCAAAACGGTTATTGCGGATGATGATGTTTTCACAAGGAATGTTTGCCTCACGCCCGTCGCGATCGCGCCCGGATTTTATGGCGATGCAGTCATCGCCGGAGTCGAACAGGTTGTCTTCAATCAGCACATCGCAGCAGCTTTCGGGATCGACGCCGTCGTTATTGTGGCCATGGGATCGTAGCGTCATGCGTCGGACGGTGACGTTGCGGCACATGACCGGATTCACCTGCCACATCGGCGAATTGCGCAGCGTGACGCCTTCCAGCAGCACGTTCTGGCAGCGCAGCGTCTGGATAAACATGGGCCGCAGGTAGTGACCGTCGCCAAAGCGCCGCTCCGCCACCGGCACGCCGCTGAGATTCATTTCACGCAGCCGCAGGCTGGCGGGGCGCTGCAGGTTGCGGGCGGAGGTCGACCAGGCATGCTCAATCTGATGCGTCCAGTTCCACCAGACGCTGTCGCTGGCCTGACCGTCCAGCACGCCTCGCCCGGTGAGCGCAATATTTTGCGCATCGCAGGCGTAAATCAGCGCCCGGTAGTTCCACAGCGGCGAGCACTCCCAGTGGCCGAAGGCCAGCGGATAGTGCGCTTCGGTGGTCTCGGTCGTGAACAACAGCACGCTCTGCGGGCTGTCCAGATGCAGGTTGATATGACTGAGCAGCGCCAGCGAGCCGGTAAGATAACGCCCGGCGGGCACGATCACCCTACCGCCGCCCTGGCGGTGGAGATGAACGATAGCCCGCTGAATCGCCTGCGTGTCCAGCGTGACGCCGTCGCCGACGGCGCCAAAATCTCGCACGTTCACCTCGGCTGAAGGAATGCGCGGATCGTGGATCCGCGCCAGAATGTTTTGCTCTTCCTCGACGCTCAGCACCGCGCAAGGGTTTGTCGTCATGACCTTGTCCTTAAGTTATCCGTTTAAATGGGCAAGCGCTTCCCCTAGCGCCAGCATGGCCAGCGACTGCCCGTAGGCGCGCTGACGAACGCGAATATCCAGATAGTGCTGGAGGTCGCGCCCCACCGATGTGCCCGCCGACACGTCAGCCACTTCCCCTTGATCGTTAATCCGTGCAATCAGCGCCCGGATGCCCGCCCAACCCGCGTCGCGGCAGCGGTTATCCAACAGACCCAGCCGCGCGCCTTTTAGCAGCGCATAGGTCAGCCCGGCGGTCCCCGACGCCTCCTGATAGCTCTCAGGGTGATCGATTAACGTCGACCACATCCCGTTGTTATGCTGATAGTGCACCGCCGCCTGCATCTGGCGGAGAAACGCCTCGCGGATAAACCGCGTGTTGGCGGTATCCGCGTTCGCCATCTCCAGAAAATCGACGCTGCCGACCGCCGCCCAGCCGTTACCGCGCCCCCACAGCGCCGCGCCGTAGTTGTTGCGCTCGATAAAGCTCCAGCCGTGCATCCACAGCCCGCTGCGACGGTCGACGAGGTATTTGATGTGCAGTAAGAATTGATACGCCACATCGTCCATGTAGTGCGGTTTATTGAGCAGCTGCGACGCCCTGGCGTGGAACAGGCCGCTCATAAACAGCGTGTCGACCCACAGCTGCTCTTCGTTGAGATGGTCGCTGGTACAGTGGGTATAGCCGTTTTCCTGCGTGCGCAGCAGGCGCGTGTCGATCCAGTCGGCGTACTCGGCGATATCCGCCAGCCAGCCCGTTTCGCCGAGTTCCGCCGCCATACAGGTCGCGGTGAGCATCGGCGCCATCCGGTTGATATTTTTCTCCGGCAGCCCTTCGGCCATGCGCCGTGAGAACCAGCCCTTCAGGTAGTCAAGGTAGCGCGGCTCGCGGGTAATCTGATAGAGACGCCAGATACCGTAGATTCCCACGCCCTGCGACCAGTCCCAGTTTTCAATCGACAGGTCAGAGGCGATAACCTTCTGTTTTTTGAGCTCGGCGTCATCGGTGCGTACCACAATCACTTCATTAAACAGGGTATCCAGCTTGCTTAAAATGGACTCTTTTAATAATTGCGACATAACCACCTCAATTACATGATCTTTTTCAGCACACGCTGCGCGCGCTGGGGGAATTCATCGGCCAGTTGTTCGAGGGTGAGCTGCCCGTAGTCATAGCGTTGAACGGCATCAAGGAACCAGGACAGCAGCTGCGGGTTTTCAAACCACGGTGACGGTTCGATTTTGCCCATCAGTTGGTCTACCTGCGCCAGCCCCTGCACCTGAATCTGGGTGTTATCCAACACGCCGTCCTGTTGCAAGACCTTGACCGCCTCGGTGCTCAGCGGCACGCCGCGCTGGAGGCCCATCGCTTTAATGCCCTGCGGGTCATTAAGCAGGAAGTTAATCAGCTTCGCCGCCAGCTCCGGGTGTTTGCTGTTTTTACCGATGGAGAACATCATCGCCGGTTTAAAGAAGATGCCGGCATCGGTCGCGCCGGGCAGCATTGGATAAGGCCCGACTTCCAGACGCGCAGGCGCACGCAGGCTGCCGGCAAAGGTGCCGTCAGTGCTCCAGGTGTGCACGCCGCCAATTTTGCCGTCGAGCCAGGGTTTAATTTCCCAGGCGTTGGCTTTACCAAAGGAGGAAAGGTACTTCATGGACGGAATGACGTGATTGTCCACCAGCTTCTTATACATGCCGAAGTAGTCCAGCCACTGCTCGCGGGTGTAGGTGAAGTCTTTCTTCTGCGGGTCAATCATCGGGATATTGTATTTCTGCACCATGTAAGAGTTCAGAAACGTCATGATGGTGGTGTCGTGATTGGCGAGGATAAACGGATAGTAGTCGTCTCCCAGCTTGGTTTTAAACACCGGCCCCGCGGCAATCATCTGCTCCCAGGTTTGCGGATAGGCGACGCCTGCTTTTTTCCACAGTTCGGGGTTGTAGTACATCGAGCGGCCGGTCATGGCCACCGGCACGCCGTTCAGCTTGCCGTTCATCGTCACCAGCTGTTTGCCCTGGCTGGAGAACTGGCTGAGGTCGATATTCGCCGACTGGCGGTTAATGTCGTAAAACCCATCGCCGTTTTTTGAAAACATCACCAGCCAGTTCCAGTTAATCTGCATCACGTCCGGTTCGGTGTTCCCTGCCAGTTGGGTACTCAGACGCGATAAGTAACCGTCCCAGCCGCTGGGTTCGGTATTGATTTTGACGTCAGGGTTCTGTGCTTCAAAGGCTTTAATCGCCTCAGTCGTCGCCTGGTGCCGCTGGTTGCCGCCCCACCACGACATGCGTAATTCCGTGGCGGAGTGCCCTACCGCTGGACACAAGATTCCCGCGCCCAGAACCCAACAAAGTGCTTTTAGCCGCTTATTATTCATTGTGTTAATCCTTTTTAGGGGGTACAGGCCAGCGGGCTGATTGGCTCACCGGCCGGGTTGAGCCAATAGTCGGGAAAAAGCGGCGGCGTGGAGACGGTCATCCCCCTGAGTTGTGATCAATTAGTGACAATAGTGTTTTTTATTGGTTTTTAATCATACGTAGTTGCGCGTAGGGAAACGGCGACGGGGAAAAAACTTGCGATCTCAATCACATATTTACGTGTAGAACAAAGGTTGCCCAACCGCTTACCGCGAAAAGAGACCGCTTAGCCTCCGCTTTTAACCGCTCACCCATTTACCCAACTTTACGCGCGCGTAGGTCTGGCACACTCATCAGCAGAATCAATACCTCCTCAACCCCCAAACCCAAAAAACAACGGCAGCTTCGGCTGATTATTAATCTTAAAAACCAGGTTTTACTATGGATACGAAAAAGCTATTCAAGCACATACCCTGGGTGATTCTCGGAATCATCGGTGCGTTTTGCCTCTCGGTCGTCGCCCTGCGCCGCGGTGAGCACGTCAGTGCCCTGTGGATCGTCGTGGCGTCGGTTTCCGTTTATCTGGTGGCCTATCGCTACTACAGCCTGTACATCGCCCAGAAGGTGATGAAGCTCGACCCGACGCGCGCGACGCCGGCGGTCATCAACAATGACGGCCTGAACTACGTGCCGACCAACCGCTACGTGCTGTTCGGCCACCACTTCGCCGCCATCGCCGGCGCAGGCCCGCTGGTGGGGCCGGTATTGGCCGCACAGATGGGCTATCTGCCGGGTACGCTGTGGCTGCTGGCGGGCGTAGTGCTCGCGGGCGCGGTGCAGGACTTTATGGTGCTGTTCATCTCCACGCGCCGTAACGGTTCCTCGCTGGGCGAGATGGTCAAAGAAGAGATGGGCCGCGTACCGGGCTCTATTGCCCTGTTCGGCTGCTTCCTGATTATGATCATCATCCTCGCGGTGCTGGCGCTGATCGTGGTGAAAGCCCTGGCAGAAAGCCCGTGGGGCGTGTTCACCGTCTGCTCAACCGTGCCGATTGCGCTGTTTATGGGCATCTACATGCGCTTTATCCGCCCGGGTCGCGTCGGCGAAGTGTCGGTCATTGGTATCGTGCTGCTGGTTGCCTCTATTTACTTCGGCGGCGTGATTGCCCACGACCCGTACTGGGGCCCGGCGCTGACCTTTAAAGACACCACTATCACCTTCGCGCTGATTGGCTATGCCTTTATCTCTGCCCTGCTGCCGGTATGGCTGATTCTGGCACCGCGCGACTACCTCGCCACCTTCCTGAAAATCGGCGTTATCGTCGGCCTGGCGCTGGGCATCGTGATCCTCAACCCGGATCTGAAAATGCCGGCGGTGACCCAGTACATCGACGGTACCGGCCCGCTGTGGAAAGGTGCGCTGTTCCCGTTTCTGTTTATCACCATCGCCTGTGGCGCCGTTTCTGGCTTCCACGCGCTGATCTCCTCCGGCACCACGCCGAAGCTGCTGG
>PPYF01370403.1_pt1 | contig 27608 bp, 38 predicted proteins | sample 1559871 | NCBI WGS metagenome assembly PPYF01 (sample SAMN08240021, study PRJNA423297) | Human gut metagenome, whole genome shotgun sequencing project.
ATTCTGCTATGCATAGCGTACGCAGGGAGTGTTGATTTGTATAGGCTTTGGAAGAGAAAGGATGATGAGAAATGAATAGTACAGGTAAGGGTTTTATAAATTTAAGTTCTTTAGCAGCAATTTTCTTTAGTGGTTTGAGTTTTGGAATGGGTCACTTATATATATTATATATAGGGTCTGGTTTCGTAGCTTGGTTTGTTTTATCACTAGTGGCTTTAACGGAAATACGCAAAGATGAGGAGGCAAAAGAAAATGATTAGTTTATCAATGCTTGTAGTAGGTATCTTAGTGGGGTTGATGCTGTGTCCAATGGTTGAAGCCATTGAGGACGGAACATTCTTTGATTGGGGCGATGAAGACGAACATCATGAAAGGAGGTGAGATTGTGGCAGAACAAAAAAGATAGGTGCTGAAACACCTATCAAAAAAGAAACTGAATACCAAAACAAAGTATTCAGTGATATCAAAGATTTAGAAAATAATATAGAGTCAATACAACTCTATGTACATATTAACATATTGTTCACTGTTTCGCACTTAGAACAAGAGCAATATGAGTTTTTAAAGAAGTTGGAAAGCATCTATGGCAGGTACGATGATGGATAATTTTGAATTTAAATTTGATAGGATAGTCGGTTCTAAGGTTCAGTTTGAAATCGATGATCTTGATGCATTTAAGCGAGAACTAAGAAAAGGTCATCTTAAATTTAATGCATCGCCCGCAGATCATAACATGATTTCAAATGCTCAACGAAAGAAAATTTATGCCTTGTTTCGTGATATCTCAGACTACACGGGATATGAAGAACAAGAAGTGAAACATCGCTTAAAATTCAAATTTTCTTACAATACAGGGTACGGAAATTTCTCACTGAGTAACTGCACTAAAGAACTGGCAACACAATTCATCCGTTTTGTGATTGAGTTTTGCTTTCGATATGACATTCCATTCGATTCAAAAGCAATGGAAAACACAATCGATGCAGAACGTCGTGTGTTTCTGTGCTTGGTACATAGACAGTGTACTGTTTGTGGATCAAGACAGGGGCTGCAGATAAATCACGAAGATACGGTCGGTATGGGAAACAATCGTAATCATATCGATCACAGGAATCACAGACTTGAGATGCTGTGTTTTAAGCATCACAGTGAGTTTCATAACATCGGAGCTAAAGCTTTCGCTGATAAATACCACTTTCACGGTATCAAGCTAAGTGATAAAAGCATTCTAAGCTTAAAGCTTATGAGTCAGAAGCAAATGGACGAATTCGATGAAGAATATAAAAGACAAAAGGAGCTGAATAGAAATGGCTGAGAAAAGATACTTCTGGATCAAATTACAAATGGATTTCTGGAAAAGTCCAGTCGTGAAAATGTTAAGAAAACCATCAGGGGGTGACACATATGCGGTCATCTACCTTGAGATGATTCTGCTATCACTAGAAAACAATGGATATATCTATTATTCAGGTGTAGGTGATAGCTTTGCTGAAGAGATTGCTTTGGTTTTGGACGAAGAAACAATTAACGTTGAATTCGTTCTAGCTTTCTTAAAGCAGAAGCGATTGATTGAATTCAGTGATGATACATCTTTCAAATTTACTGAAGATGTAACTGCTGATTTAGTTGGGTCGGAAAGTGCATCAGCTCGCAGAGTTCGAGCATATCGTAAGCGTCAAAAAACGATTGCTAGCGAACAAAAAACGTTACAATGTAACACCAATGAAACGAACCGTAACTTAGATATAGATATAGATATAGAGAAAGATATAGATAATAATATACGATCATTTTCTGACGAAAACGATCAAGTTAGTTCTGAAAAAACTGTATCTAAGGAACACCATTTAGTTCATAAACCAACTAAAAAAGAATTGGATGAAAGATTTGAAAGCTTATGGGCTTTATATCCTAGAAAAGTTGGAAAGAAAAAGGCTCGTAAGTACTATGAGCGAGCAGTTAAGAATGGCACTAGCGATGAAATCATCAAAAAGGGTATTGAGAGCTACAACAAAGAGATTCGAGTGCAAGGTACTCAAACTAACTTTATTCAACATGGTGCTACTTGGTTTGGTAATGCAGGGTGGGAAAATGAATACAACTTTGAACCACCCAAGCGAAACAACAATCAGCGGCAATTAATTCAAAAAGAAAAGTTGCCAGATTGGGCTGAGAATGCAGGTAAGAAACAACCGTCAAATCCAATTATGTCTAGGGCTGAGAAAGCTAAAAATGAAGCTGAAATTAATGAGTTGTTGAGGAGGTTGTCGTAATGAAGAAAAGAATTGCAGAATTTAAAGACGCTAAAGGCCAATTTGTTAAGCGATATGACAAGTTGGTCGATAAAGATGGCATTCAATACATGGTAAGTGAACACCATGATAGATATCTAGTGCTAGTGAGTCTGTCAGATGTTAGACCACCAATGCCAGTGATTCCATCTGATTTGAAAAATGATTATGTAAAGGTGGGGTAAAAGGTATGGAAAGAAAAGTTGTAGATGAGTGGCCATTTGATGCTAAGTATATAGCAGTCAAATTTAGCGATGATACTTATGGATTAAAACAGTTCATCGCAAATAAAGGGGACTTATTCGAAGATGACCTAGTTGTCTTATATAGTCCAAAAATTGACTCAATGCGATGCTTTGACACAAGTGAGCATCTTGAAGGAATCAGAAAATTTGTAAGATTTTTAAATGATGTTGTAGTAAAGGAAGGTAATAACGATGGCAAAAGTAAAAATCAATTTTAGTATCGATTCATTGGCAGAAGGTGCAGGTAAGGAACTGATTGAGCGTGAGTTGAGTGATATTTTCAACAACATCAACGATCCAAATGCAGATCCAACAAAGAAACGTAGTCTAATCGTAAAAGTAGATTTTGTCCCAGATGCAGACTATGACGAAGTTAAAGCATCAATCAATGTATCTAGTAAGCTTGCTCCTGCAGCACCAGTTACAACTAAGATCATGACTGGACGTGATTTGAATACAGGGATGATTGCAGCTAGTGAACTTAAGTCTGGAGTTAAGGGTCAAACTTATATCGATGAGCAAGGTGATGTAAGAACAGACACTGGCGAAAAGGTTGAAGATATTGAGAAGAAAAGTAAAATCATAGATTTGCAAGAAAAGAGAGGTTAACAACATGGATTTAACAAAAGAAGCACTAGATTACTTAACAGAACAAGGAACTGGAGTAGTATTACTTGCTTAATTATTCGAAGTGTAAGAATAGTCTGAAATGAGGTATATGGGATGAAGAAAGGTCAAAAAATAAAATACAAAGATAAATATTATTTCATTAAAGCTGTTATCAGACAAGGCAAGGAAAAATTTGTGTTAATACAAAATTTTGATAAAACACATAGCGTAGTTAATGTAGAAGATATTGAACAATAAATAACCAATAATAAACAATATATCATTCGAACAACTTGAACGTAATTTTATTATATTACCACATTTTAGTGGTAATTATGCGGGTATAAGTCAATGGCAGACAGTCAGATTCCCCAATCTGGAAGCATGGGTTCGAGTCCCGTTATCCGCTTAATATCGATATTAAAAATTAAAGTAATGGAGTTGATGATATGGTTAGGAATAAAATGGAAGATTTGAATAATATTTTATTTGAACAATTAGAACGATTAAATGATGATAGCTTGAATCTAGACGAAGAATTAAAACGAGCTAAAGCAATCAGTAATGTATCAGATAAACTTATTCAAAGTGCTGATTTATCATATAGAGTTATGAAATTACGAGCTGATATAACTGGAGATATAGAAACACCTGATGTATTGGAGGCAAAGCATGTCAAAAAGATTGAGTCCAAAGATAATTAATTGGTTGGAAGTTAATGTTCCAGGTAGACCGTGGAAAGAAGTATTTGAGCTATTTCAACAAGAATTTCCTGATTTTGCTTGGACTGTGGATGCTATGAAAAATGCATGCTATCAACGTAATATTCGTAATGGTATTTTAGTAAGTCCTGAGTCTAAAAAATATTGGTTCAAAAAAGGACACAGTGTTCATAATGAAAAACCTTTAGGTAGTGAATTTAAAATGAAGGGATATGTGATGGTTAAAGTAAAAATGGATGGTTCTAGATATGATAAATGGAAATTAAAGCATGTATTAATTTGGAAAAAACACAATGGGCCAGTTCCTAAGGATTGTATAATCACATTTTTAGATGGAAATAAAGAAAACTTTGATATTAACAATTTAGTTTGTGTTAAGAAACATATAAATGCTGTTTTAAATATGCGTAAATTACGTTCTGAATCTCCTGAAATTTTAAAGACTAGAATAAGGCAGATTGAGCTGGATCAAAAGATAAAAAAGATAACTAAGAATTTAGGAAGTGATTAATTTTGGGAAGAAGAAAGAAAATATTATTCACTGATTATTTCATAAAATTGGTAGACACGTATAAATTGAATCAAGTAGGAGAAAGAACGTATAACAAATATTGTTTAACTCACAGACACTTGAAGAAAATTTGCCCTGATTTGTATTTGCAAGATATGAACGCAAATGATTATCAACAAATCTTAAATGAGTTTGGCAAAAATCATGAAAAAGCTACTATAACAGATTTCCACCGTCAATTAGCTTGGGCTTTAAAACGTGCTTATAACGTAGATGGGCTAACTGATAGAGATGTTACTTATGATGCTCAAATTCCTAAAGGTGTAGTAACCAATAAGAAGAAACCTAAATTCATGGAACTTGATGACATGAAGAAATTGGTAGTTACTTTGAAATACCTTAATTCATCTTATGCGAATTTCTTTTTGATTTTATTAAAAACAGGGTTAAGATTTGCTGAATTGCTAGGAATAACATTAGAAGATATCGATTTTGAGAAGAAAACAATATCTATTAATAAGACTTTAGATTATAAAAAAGGTGCTTACGATGAAAATTTTTCAAGAAGATTCAAAAGTACTAAAAATAAATATTCGATTAGAACAATTCCAGTAGATGATGCCGTTATATACATGTTTTGGAGAAATGCTAAAGGTGCTGATAAAGATGAAAGCATTTTTGGGTCAATTAAAGGATTTCAATATAATTCATCACTTAATAACAAACTTGAACAAACTTGTAAATACGCAGGAGTTCCAGTTATAACTTTGCATGGATTAAGACATGAACATGCAACTTATTTAGTTAGTCAAGGTATTGATAGTCGCGCTGTTGCTGAGAGATTAGGTCACGTTGACGATTCAGTAACTAGAGAAGTTTATATTCATAGACTGGAAACGGAAAGAGTTAGAGATAATCAACAAATTATGAGGAGTGTTTCTAAGATATGACAAAATTTAGAGAACCAATAAAAGGTAAAGATCCAGATTTCAAAATCATGCCTTCAAGAACGGAAAATTTTTGGATAGATAGATTCGAACAAATAAAATCTATAAATCCTAATTTTGAAATGACTACTGACGATGAAAACATGAGTAAATCATCAATAATCAATTTAAAATGTAAGGCCTGTGGTTTTTCTGAAAATCTAAGATTGCAATCTTTATGGATAAATAAAGATAGACAATGTAAAGGATGCAAGATACAAAACGACAGGCTAAAATTCAAGGAAATTCAAGCAAATAATCCTAATTTTGAAATGACTGCTGATGATTACGTTTTAGAAAATTCAACAAAAATCAACATAAAATGTAAGACTTGTGGCAATACAAATCAAATAAAATTCATCTCATTGTTATTAACTCCAAATAGGAAATGTATTTATTGTGAAAAAAGCTAATAGTTTAAGGAGAATAAATCAAATGAAATTTGATGTAAAAACAGTTAATAAATTATTGGATGTAGATGACGCTTTTAAAGCTCCAACAAAAATGATGGATTTAATGTTAGACCCTAAAAAGCGTGAAGAAACATTTAAGAAGTTTTTAGAAATTGAAACTGATATGAGTTATGAATGGTTTCAAGAATATTTTGGCGATGAACAAGCTGAAAGAAAATCAAAGAAACAAGATTTTACACCTAGTTCAGTTTCTAATCTAGTCGCTCAATTAATTGGAAAAGATAAGAGTACTTATTACGAGCCTGCAGCAGGAACTGGTTCAATGTTAATTGCTAAATGGTGGAACGATAGATTAAAGAATCCTTTATACAAACGTCCAGAAACTGATAATCCACTAATTAAGTTCTTAACATCTCCAACTTTTACCTATGATCCACGAGCTTATTGGTATCAAGCAGAAGAATTATCAGATAGAGCAATTCCGTTTTTAATTTTTAACATGTCTATTCGTGGAATGAATGGTTCAATAACTCAATGTGATTGCTTATCAAGAAAAGCTACTAGAGCATTTTTTATCAGAAATGATACAGATAATTATTTAGGCTTTTCAGAAGTAATTGAGTTACCTAAAAACCAAGAAGTAGCTGATTTATTGGGAGTTCACTGGAACTAAGGAGGTATATATGATGAATGAAAACTTTTTAAACATGTTTAAGGAATTAAACAGAAAATACCCAGATATTTACGGTCGAGATCTGAGAATTGATGCTATTGATCGTAAAGACCGTTATGATGACGATAAATTGTTTGATGAAACAATTTTAGATGTAGTGAGAATTTACTACAAACAACAAACTATATCTATTGAAAGATACTATGAAAATAACTGGGAAATTGAAGATGAAGATTATATTAAATTTGAAGATTTTAGAGAAATCGGAAAGATTTTAAGTATTGTTATGAAACATATAAGCAGAATCGAGTTAGATTGATTTGCCACGATTTTAAGAATCGAATCGGGCTTAGTATCTGTCAAAGGATGCTGAGTCATAGGTAGTAATTTTGCTGATGAGCTACAACAACAAAACTTATTAAAAAGGTAGGTGGAATTCTCCCTCTTAATTAAGTACACATTAATTCATACGTAGCAACTTAGCAGATTTACTACCGAAATCAGACTTTCTTTTAAATACACCGTTACAGTTACAAATAAATTTGGAAGGAGTTAATCCTCCGTGCATTATATTCTTCGTATGTGACTGTAACATTGCCTTGTATCCACATGTTTTGAGCTGGTCTTACGTTTTGAGGACGTAGCAAGGCTTTAGCTAGCTAGAAATAAAAGAGAAAGGATTGATTATATGAAATTATATTTAGTTGAGTATACCACTGGTAGCACTGTTAAAAATATGATTGTGCGAGCAAAGAATCACATAGAAGCAGAAACACAGGTTAAGGTGTCTGTTATAGCAAACATTTATGATGATAATTTTTAGGAGAACACTATGGGAAAAGTTTATTTTAATGTTAAGGATATTTTTGGAAATAATCATAAAGAAGTAGAGATTATTAGAGTTTATGAGAATACAGCGTCAATTCGAGATGTGAGTACAGGTTTAACTTGGATAGTTAGAAAACGTGAATTAGGACTAGAGGAAACAAACCCAAATAATAAGTATCCAGGTCATTTTGATTATCGAAAAACTAAACGCCAATGGAAAGGTAAAGAACAGCAATTGGTCGATATGGTTAGAAGCTATAACTAATAAAAAAGCACGCTCCCTTGGAAACGTGCCACTTAAATCAACTAAAATAATTATACCACAGGGAGAGTGTAGAAATGGACTATATGGAACTTTTTGAGCCAGTCGACGAAGTCCAAACGGCTAGAAATGTTAGGAATTTTTTTAACAAAGATTTAGATAAATTATTACGAATGGCAAACGAAGTACCGTCATTTTTACGTTCGCCAGTGATTGATGATATGCCTAAATCACCTAGTTTTAAAAATGGTAGTGAAGAAATTTTAGTAAATCATTTTGAATCTAAATCATATATAGCAAAGAGCATTCTAATTGGAGTTAGTAAAGCTTTAAACAACTGTCGCTTAATTCATAAACAAATATTAATTGCTAAATATCTAGATGATATGTATGATTGGCAGATAATGCAAAAATTGAATTATGAAAAAACTCGATATGCAGAATTAAAAATTAATGCATTAAATGAATTTGCAGATAGATTAGAGGTACAACCAGATTGCCCTAATTTACATGTATATATCAAGAAAAACGGAAATCAAACGGAAAGTTAGCGGAGTTGCAACGGTACTTTAATGGAATATTATGGTATTGTAGCAAAGGTAGAAACAGCCATGTATTTTTGCTTTTGCTGTTATTTTTAAAAGAGTTTATCTAATAATATATTATGATAAAGTCTAGCTTAAATCATTGCTATTTTAGATAGTAACCTACAATAAAATTACTTTTCTGTATGAGAGTTGAAAAACTCTCTTTTTTAGTTGTATTATTTCATTAAGAAAGAAATTTTTATTGGAGGATTTTTAATGGTTTCAAAACAACAATTAGTAAAATTTGAAGCATATTTAGCATGTAGCGGTGATAAAGATGTTTTAGACATATCTAATTTATTATTTAAAATAGCAGCTCAACCAAATGATAAAAGAAAAGTAGAACTCTATGGTGTGCCTGTGAGAATAGACAAAGTAGAGGAATTAACTTTAGATGACAATACATTAAAAAAATATCCAGATATGAAATTGATTTATTTTCATATGTCTAAGCTAAGGGATGATGGAATTGCTATAACTAAACAAAACATAGATGATTTAGTTAATTTGAACTTAGAGGCTGACGAATATATAGCAGAAGATATTTCTTGTATTTTTGATGTGAAAAACAGTGTATTATTTGTTCAACGTAATTTTCATAGCCTATCACCTGTAGGATAAAAACATATCTAATAGAAATGAAAAAAAAGATGGATAACGAAACAATTACTTTAGATTTCAAACCTGTACCGGATAAAAAGATAATATCAAAGTTAAAGAAAGTTGACAATGTTAGAAAATTAGAATTATCTTTTGGATATGACAGTTATAAACAATTTAATTTACCATTAAAAAAATATCTGGGAGTCATGGGAGAAATTTTTGATAAATTTGGTAATGGCGTGAATGTTTCATTAGTATTAAGTGCAGGGTATAAGAAGGATAATCCGTTTAAAAAAGAGAATACAACAGATGCAATTCAAGGAATTTCAGATGACAATAGTATTTTTAGTAAGGCGATAATTTCTGGTAAAACAGGTTCAATGCCTGTTGAAAAATATGATTTAATTAACGGTAAGCTGCAAACTAAGTATAGTTTTTCTTCCGTAAAAAAGGTTAGTGGAACAACAAAGAGAATACATTTAGATCAAGATTCCGTTAGAGATGTTATGAAAGAGTTATATTTAGATAGAGCCACTGGATCCTCTAAACCTTTTATGGAATTAGTTATTGAAAATCTTCATTAGTAGATATATTTTAGGAGGTGAAATTAATGAAACGTATATTATTTAAATTTCTTCCTCTTCTAACAGGATTAGTTATAGTCGTTGTAGCTATTTTTTTTAAAAGTAAATTAAAACTTGATTATCAAAACATAAAGGGATTTAGGAGCGTTTTAGAGTCTATAGTTAACTTTCTATCGATAGTAATAGGATTTTATTCTGCTTTCTATGGGATGATTATTTCTATGCAAAAGACAAAGTTTATGAGAACATTAGCTGAATCGGAATACAAAAATGAATTACCAAAATTATTAATTTGGTCACTAATAAGTGCATTTTTATGTTTAATAATTACTATTAGTATGCAGATCTTAGTTAACTATAAATTTACTTTTATTTATTATATATATTTCTTTTGGTGTTTTATTGTCGGAGTGTTTATAACGTATGCTTTTCAAACTTCATTATTATCAATAGTTATGATTTTTGAAAGTGATCCTGTTAAAAAAAATAAGATAAGCGTATAAATAATATTTTAAGTCAGTCTATCAGGCTGGCTTTTTATTTTGGAGAAAATTATGAAAGATAGTATAGATTTCGGAAAAGTCCAAACTTATGAAGAACTAAGGATGTTACGCGAGCTAGAGAAACACTACAAGAAACATCCAGTGAAACATAAGTGTAAGTACAGTAGAGATATCAGCAAAATCAAATTAAAAGGTGGTGGGTGATATGCCAAGAGTTAGACGATGCAGATATAAAGATTGTCATGCGATGGTGGAATTACCAGACCATTATTGTAAGCAACATTATAGTTATGAAGCAGAGTATCTAGCTAATAGACAGAAGTGGGCAAGGTCAAGAAGTAAGTCATATCAGCATCGCTACAATACAGTCACACGTAACCGTAACAGTAATAAGTCTGAACAATATAACTTCTATCGTAGTAAGCAGTGGGTAAACTTAAGGCAGTTGGTACTGAATAGAGATTATTATTTGTGTCAGTATTGCAAAGTAATTAATAAGATTACCAGTGCTAAGATAGTAGATCATATTGTACCAATTGAATATGACACAGACTTGAGAGCTGATACTGGTAACCTTGCTACAATATGTTCAAAGTGTCATAGACTCAAAACAGATTGGGAACGTTGGTACTATGGCACAGGTAAAGATAACCAGTTGAAACAAGTGCCTAAAATTACAAATATTAGTGAGATTGTTTTAGAAATGAATAGACTTGCTAAAACGTCCCTAAAATAGCCGTAGATGCATTTTAAATAAATTGAATGAAATTCATTAAAGGCAAAATTAAATTCATCCCCCGCCCCACTGTTTGCCACTGGAGGAGCGCACACAAAGGAATCACTTTATAAAAAAGTGCGATTTCTGAAATTTTTACCTAGGGGGGGTATCACGATTGAAAGGAGGTAAGCCAATGGTTAAAAAAGTCTTTTATCAGCAGAATGACGGGCATTTAAGCGGTACGCCGCCAAAGCACTTAGGAACAGTAGCAAAGGTGTGTTGGCGCAAAATCGTGCCCTTTTTAGAAAGCACAGAGCGAGTTAAAAGAATAGATACTGCATTAGTAGAATTGTACTGCTCGCAATATGAGATTTACCGTCAAGCTTATGATGATGTCTTAGAGAATGGCATTCAAACTAAGATATTTAAATCACTTCAAGATGCTAGTGGTTCGATAGTAGGAAAAGATTTTGTTGGTTATCGTAAGAATCCAGCTGTTGCAACGATGAAAGACGCTAGTATACAGATAACTAGTATTGGTAGTCAACTTGGCTTATCTCCTAAAGCACGAGCTGAATTGATGCAATTGGTTGATAGCAAAGAAAAAGAAGATTCAACTGAAAAATTAGCAAAGATTTTTGGAGGTGAAAGTTAGTGGAAGTAGATTTGACTCAAACTCATGATGTTTTAGGAACATATCATAGTATCGATTTTTCAGATATTAGAAAGAAATATCAAGATGAAGGTACTAAATATGCTTTTAAAGTACTTGATGAAGAAATTGAAACAGGATATCTAATAAAGCTAGCTTGTTTTAGACACCTAAGAGATTTGCAAAGGCAGAATACAAAGGAGTTTCCTTATCGTTATTCAGTTAAGCAAGCTGAAAAACTATTGTTATTTGCCTCAATGTGTCCAAATGTGGATACAGGTTCTCCAACTGAATTAATGGATTGGCAAAAGTTTATTTTTTGTATGCTATTTGGTTGGAGAAATTTAGAAGGGCGAAAAAGATTTAGTCGTGCGATGGTATCTGTTGCTCGTGGACAGGGCAAAACTTACTTGATGGCAATTTTAATGTGCTACTCCTATTTTATAGAAAGCCTTGGATTGTCTAATCAAGATTATCTAGTGGCATCAATTAACTTTAAACAGACTAATAAGATATTTGGTTATATTAAAACAATGATGAAGTACATCGTTAAAACGGATATGTTTAAAGATTATGCTGCTACTGTTGACTTTAAAGCTCAAAGTGATCAGATGATTATGAAAGAAAAGAATAACGTTTTACGTGCTATCTCTCATGAATCAGGACAATATGATAGTTTTCACTTTACAACAGCTATTTTTGACGAAATTGGAGAAGTAAAAAGTAGAGAAAAGATTAGTAAGATTATTTCAGGTCAAGTTAAAGTGCCTAATCATCAATTCATTCAAATATCGACATCTTATCCAGATCCTAGTGTTCCATTTCATGAAGATCAAAAAATGATTCAACAAGCGATGGAACAAGATTATAAGCGTGATGCAGATAACTTTTTAGGATTAATTTGGGCTCAAGATAGCTTAGATGAAACTTTTAAACCAGAAACATGGTATAAATCAAATCCTTTGTTGTATCTAGATAGTCAAAAGCAAGTTTTAATGGAAGGGTTGCAGGATAAACGTGATGCGGATATGTTATCTGGTAATGTAGCAGACTTTCAAAATAAGAATTTAAATTTATGGTTAGCAGAAGCAACAAATAGCTTTTTGAAATTAGATGATATAGAACGAGCTATCCAGCCTAATTTCAATATTGAAGGTAGGACTGTATATATTGGCTATGATTACTCAATGTTTTCTGACAATACTGCAATAGCATTTGTATATCCTTATTCAGCCAATCATGGTGTGCCTAAATGGAGAGTTGAACAACATTCATTTATTCCTTGGCAACATGCCGGTTCAATTGATGCAAAAGAAAAACAAGATGGCATAAATTATCGAGAGTTAGCTAAGCAAGGTTATTGTACTATTACCAGTCATCCACAAGGTTTGATTAATGAAGAACAGGTTTATCATTGGTTATTAAACTACATACATGATAATGATCTTAATGTTATCTTCTTTGGCTATGATGATTGGGGAGCAACTACTACAATAAAGCAACTTGAGTTAAATACTGATTATCCATTGCAAGGCATCAGGCAACGGACATCAGAGCTAAAAGATCCTACAAAATTTTTGCAGAAATGCTTTATTGAAGGGACAATTACACGTCCTGACGATAAAATTATGGAAAAAGCATTAATGAATGCACAGATCTATGAAGATAAAATCGGTATTCAAGTAGATAAAGCTAAAGCAACCCTTAAGATTGACGTGGTAGATGCAATTATTGATGCGATGTATCAGGCAATGTACCATTTTGAAGATTTTGGAATAGCTAATGATAAGTCAAGGCAAGTTGAATTAATGACAACCAAGCAAGTTGAAGATTGGTATATGAGCGATGAATCTGGATTATTAGGAGGTGATTTTGATGATTTTTAGACGAATTATAGGCTATTTATGGCAACTTTCAGACGTTTTATTGTTTATTTCAGCAATGATTGTGTTAGATTATACAGCCTTTAGAATTAACGCTACACTAGGTTGGTTTGTAATATCCTTAATATTATTTGTCTTAGGTTGGCTGGTTGAAGTCATCTCTGAACGAAAGCGAGGTGATAGTTAATGCCAATATTAATATTAATAATGCTTTAAAAACGTCAACAATGAGTGTTCCATTTGGTTTTGGTGATGAAGAAGTTTTTAATGTCCTGACTGGTAAAGATAGTGATACTTATATTAGCGCTAAAGAAGCCTTAAAGAATTCAGATATATATTCAGCAATTTTTCAATTATCTGGAGACTTGGCATCTTCACGAATTATCAGTAGTAAGACCAGGTATCAAGGAATAATTGATAATCCAACTTTGACGTCAAATAAACATGCTTTTTGGCAAGCAATATTTGCTCAATTGTTGTTGGGTGGAGAAGCTTTTATATACCGTTGGCGAAATATTAACGGTATAGATCATCATTGGGAATATTTACGTCCTTCACAGGTTAGTGCATATCTACTAGATGACGGTTCAGGGCTAATTTACAATATTACCTTTGATGAACCAAAAATCGGAGTAAAAATGAACGTCCCACAAAATGACGTTTTACATTTTAGACTACTTTCCAAAAATGGTGGTATGACAGGTATTAGTCCTTTATCTGCCTTGTCTAACGAACTTAATATCAAAAATGACTCTAATAAATTAACTAGAGCTGCATTAAGCCAATCAATTATGGCACCTGGTATTTTAAAAATTACAAAAGAAGGTAAAGTAAATTGGAAAATAAAAGCAATGCGGGCTAAAGAATTTATGCGACAGACTCAGGTTGCAAATAATGGACCAGTTGTAATTGACGATTTAGAAGAATATTCACCTTTAGAAATAAAATCTGATATTGCTAAATTACTAGCACAAGCTGACTGGACTGGTAATCAAATTGCTAAAGTATATGGCATTCCTAATTCTTATTTAAACGGTCAAGGAGACCAGCAATCATCTTTAGACCAAATAAAAGGAATGTATGCTAATGCTTTATCTAGGTATATGGAATCAATCGTATCAGAGCTTAACAATAAATTAAGTACGACAATTCACTATAATATCAGACCGGCAATTGATCCACTACAAGATAGTTACGCTCAAGTGTTATCAGGATTAACTAAAGATGGAATGCTAGCACATAATCAAGCTAGATACCTATTACAAGGAACTGGATACTTGCCTGATGATTTACCAGAACCACAATCAGCATTATTGAACCCACCGAAAGGAGGTGATGCTAATGGTAAAGATACCGATTAGAGGAGCGATAGTTGATGATGATACTGCTATGTTTTATGACTATTTTGGCATGACTTGTACAAGTCCTAAAAAAGTATCAGCGATTTTAAATGAAGAAGTTGCTGAAGGCGATGATATTGTTGTTGATATTGCTTCAAATGGTGGAGATGTATTTGTTGCTTCTGAAATTTACAGTATGCTTAAGAATAATGCATCTAATGTAAAAGTTAATGTTACAGGGTTAGCTGCATCTGCTGCATCAGTAATTGCAATGGCTGGAGATACAGTATCAATTGCACCAACAGCTCAAATCATGATACATAAAGCATGGACAAATATGGATGGTAACGCTGATGATTTAAATCATGAAGCAGGCGTTTTAAATAACATTGATAAATCGATTGCTAGTGCTTATGAGTTAAAAACAGGTATGAAACAGTCTGACCTTTTGCAAATGATGTCAAACGAAACATGGTTGACTGCTCAAGATGCAGTAGATAAAGGTTTCGCTGATGAAATTATGTTCGTTAATGAAGATGATGAACCAGTTATGAATTCTATGGAAGATATACCTAGTAAATCAGCTATTAATAAGTTAATGAATTTAATTTTAAAGGCAGATAAACAACAAAATAAAACAACAAGCCAGTTTAAAAATCCGAGCTTAAAGGATAAGAAACTGGCTATTTTAATGGAAAGAAGGAAAAATAATGAATATTAATGAACTTAATAATGCTTGGATTGAATCTGGACAAAAAGTAGCAGATTTAAACATGCAAATTAATGCTGCTTTAATTGATGATAATTATGATGAAGAAAAATTTGCTAATTTAAAAGCTCAACGTGATAAAGAAGTTACACGTCGTGATAATCTAAAAGAACAATTAGATACTGCACGAGCTGAAGAAGTTTATAACATACCAGATAAGGATAAAAAACCTTTAAGCGATAGCGAAAAGAATCTAAAAGATAAATTTGTAGAAAATTTTGTTGGCATGATGAATGGAAACTCTAAAATTGTGGATATGGTTACTTCTTCTGTTGATGATAACGGAGATAAGGCAGGATTAACAATCCCGTCTGATGTTCAAACTGCTATTCATCAATTAGTACGTCAATTCAATTCTTTAGAACAATACGTAAATCGTGAAGCGGTTTCTATGCCAACAGGTTCTCGTGTATACGAAAAATGGACTGACGTTACACCATTAGCTAATTTGGATGACGAAACTGCAGAGATTGGAGATAATGATGATCCAAAACTAACATTAATCAAGTTCGCAATTAAACGTTATGCAGGTATTACTACTGTCACAAATACTTTATTGAAAGATACTGCAGAAAATATCTTAGCTTGGTTATCTGCATGGATTGCTAAAAAAGTAGTAGTTACACGCAATAAGGCAATTATTGATGTAATGAGTGCAGTTCCTAAAAAACCAACCATCACAGATTTTGATGGAGTTATTGATTTAGTTAATACAGGAGTTGATCCTGCAATTAAAACAACATCATTCTTGATGACTAATACATCCGGCTTGAATACTTTATCTAAAGTTAAAGACGCAATGGGACACTACTTATTGCAACATGACCCTACACAACCAGATGTATACATGATTAAAGGTAAGAGAGTAATTGAAATTGCTGATCGTTGGTTACCAGATAATGCAGGAAGTCATCCATTGTATTATGGAGATTTAAAACAAGCAGTAACTTTGTTTGACCGTGAAAATATGTCTTTACTATCTACTAATATTGGTGATGGAGCATTTAAACGAGACTTAACAAAAGTACGTGTAATTGACCGTTTTGACGTAGTAGCGACTGATAGTGAAGCTTGGGTAGCCGGTTCATTCAAAACTATTAAAGATCAAACAGCCAACTTTGCAGCTACAGCAGCATCAAATGTCTAGAGGTGATTTAAATGGATAAGGAATTATTACTTGATGATTTGAAGTTATCTCTTAGAATCGATGGCGATGATGACGATAGATTACTAAATTCATATATTAATGCTGCTGAAGTTTATATTAAAACTGCAGTAGGTGGCGATGATGAATTTTGGCAACAAGAAGATGTTATTGCAGTTCAAAAAATAGCGATTTTGGCTTTAGCTGGTGCTTATTATGATTATAGAGTGGCTTTACAAGATGTAATGACTTATCCTATTGATCTCACTTTAAATGCAATAATCTCACAATTACGTGGAAAATTAGCGTTATACGAAGAAGGTGATAGCAATGCCTAAGAAGTTGTTACATTCTTCATTTAATCAGCGTATCGAGTTCCAAACTGTTAGTTTTGTAGTTAATGATTTAACTGGAGATACAGTTGAAAAGCCAGTAACATTATTTTCTTGTTGGTGTGCACCTCAAAGGCGGACCATGTCTCAGCAGTTCCAACTAACTGGTTTAGGACTTGAGGATACGCTAACTGTAGCAATTAGGCACAATAGCAATGTTAGTAAAGCAATATTAGCTAAATATAAAAATGATATTTACGAGGTTGTGTCTTTTTCTCCAGATGAAACTAATAACTATATGGCTTATGATTACATTGTTATTAGGAAAAGGAAAGGAGCTGGTAAGCATGTCTAATAATGCAGATATACCTTTCGAAAATCTATTACAAGACTTCAGCAAAAGTTTGAATAAACTTGTCCCTGATATGGAGCAAAAAAAGAAAATTACCCAAGCTGGGGCTAATATATTAGAGAAGAATATACGTCGAGTAACACCTGTTTCTAAGTTGAAATATGATAAAAATGGCGGAAAATCTTATAAAACAACACACTTAAAAGAATATGTCATGTCACAAGATACCAATGTTGACGGTCAAAAAGACGGTAGCTCAACAGTTGGTTTTGGTAAAAAGGCTTATATTGCTAGATTTTTAAATGATGGAACAGTTAAAATGTCAGCTACACACTTTGTAGATAATGCTGTCAATGAATCTAAAAAAGAAGTTTTACTAGCTAATAAGGCTGAATATGACAAAATAATGCGAGGTGGTAAGTAATGGAAACACCAACCACGATAGCAAAAAAATTAATGAAGGATATTACTTGGATAGATGAGTTATACTCTGGTTCTATTCCAAGTAATGTGGAAGTAAATACAAATAAAAATACAGTATTGATTACTGAATATTTAAACGAACCTAGTCAGTATGCCAATATGGAAATAAAGTATTGGCTTATAGGTGTTGAAGTGCAGATATTCTATAAACTTGATGGAGAAGATTTTCAAAATTGTGAAATACAAGTAGCTAGATTATTCAATGATAATCGTTGGAAAATTGACACATCAAGAAATAGGATTAAAGACCCAGACACTAAACAATGGACTAAGGTTTTTTATTTTTCAAAAAATTTAGAAATGGAAGAAGGTATTTAATATGGCTAAATCAAGTACACATGGTGTACGTTATATTGGGCTAGCAACTATTGACGATAGTGGTGCTTTATTAAAGGGACAATCTGGACTTAGCGATAATGGTATCTACATCATCGACGGAAAAGGCGAAGGTACGATTACAGCTAATATTACTGGATTAGAACAAGCAGGAACCCCAGTATATGCAAATAATCAAGTTAAATTAATTCAACACGGAAAACAACAACCACAAGTAGCTTTGACAGTATTGAATATGAATAATGATGTTTTGAACAAGATTAAAGGTTATGTTTCTGATGGTAAAGGCGGATACGTTTTATCTTCTGGAGACAAACCTAACGTAGCTTTACTGTTATGTTCTGAAGATGTTGATGGGACTTTAATTTATGAAGGCTTTTCTCATGGTGAAGTTACTGAAACTGGACGTAACCACGGAACAGATAATAATAACTTAACTAGAGCTGATGCAACATTAACATTCCAAGCATTAGAACCATTAAAAGCAGATATTTTCATGGATGATAAAGGAGTTCAACAACCTTATAAAGTTTGGGCAGACGATGAACCCGGATTTGACTTAAATCTAATGTATAAAGAAGTATTTGGTGGTTTTTCTGATGTACAAAGTTTACGTATTCCTAAGAAGTTTAAAACTACTACAGTTACGCAAACAAGTGCTAGTTCTACTTCAGTGAATCAATAAAAATTAATAAAAAATAACAGAGACGATTAAAATGAGACGGATGGAAAGGATGAAATTAATGTCAGTTAGAATTAATACTAAGGCATTAGGACTAAAGAAACCTATTTTTATCGAACAAAGTGTAAGAAATGTAAAGCTTGCTAATGAAATGATGGATAAAATGCTTAAATTAGGTATTGAGCAAGAAAAAGTAGCGGCAATCAATTTTGATGAATTAGAAGAAAAAGAAACAACTGAAAAAATGTTGGAAATTAATACTTTAGAAGCAAGCTACATTGATGATGCATTTGTTTTTTTGCAAAATATCCTTAAGTTATCTAACAAAGAAAAAGAACTTGCTGAAAGTACTTTAACGATGGAAAAATTAGGAGAATACCTAAATTATGTAGTAATGAGAGTTAAAGGAATTGAAGGAAAGCCAGAAGCAATATCAGAAAAAGATCCAAAAAAAGATTAAGGCTGTTATCCGATGAATATTACAAAAATAAGGATGAACAAGCCGATTTATTATTTTTACAAAAAAAATTACTATTAGAATCCGGTATACCAGTATCAGTTAGTGATAAAGAAGATTTTCAATTATTAGTTGAAGTAATAAATGCTAAAGCTAAAGAAGACAGAGAAGTTTCACCAAGAGAAATGTTGAGACGTTTTAGAGGACAATAATATTTCGTGTTATAATTAGGTTACTTAGCATACATGAGGTGGTTAATTTGACGAAAACTGATGTAACGCGAAAAGATATCCGATATTTTATTTTTCACAAGCATTTTAGGTGCGGTAATGTTTATTTCAACGATAAATTACAGAAAATTTTGATTGTAAGTTTCTTTTTGAAAAATTGTAAAATGTACGATTATAGCGATTTAAAATACGGAAGAATTTATCTTAATGAACAATCCAGAAAAATTTATCATACCAGAGGGCTTAGCAGCGTTCCGGAAGAAGAAAAATATTACTATAATCCTCAAATGGTACTAGAATTTAGAGATGGTTTTACTTACGAAGAAATCATCAGGCATGGGAAAACTTTAAAAGAAAGTGTAGCTGGATTAAGTTTACAATATAAGAATGTTGATTTTGGAAGTAAGATGACTGAAATCAGCGAGCAAAATGGGGATTTATAAAAGTCAGTTTTGAACTGGCTTTTTTTATTTTGGAGGAAAGGAGGTTAATTTATCAGTGAAAGTACAAAATGAAATGGCCACTAAAATAACCCTAGATACAATTGAAGCAGCTAGCAGTTTAAAGAGTTTCACATCTGGAATATCAGCATTAACTAATGGATGGAAAGCAAGCGAAGCAGCACATAAAGCGGTTGGGGATAGTTTAGGAGCTTTAAAAGCTAAATTTGATGGCATTGGAAATGTTATTGAAGTACAAAAGCAAAAAATAGAAGAGTTAAAAAGTCGTCAAGAAGGGCTAGATAGAACTAATAAATCTCAAGCTGAAACTTGGCTAAAATTAGAAAAAGATATTCAAACGGCTACTAGACAATTAACAAGCTATGAAGCTCAACAGGAAAAAGCTAAATCATCAATGGAATATTACACATCTGGTTTAGCTGATTTACAAAAAGGATATCGAAATACACAAGCTTTATCTAAAAGTTATGCCGAAAGACTGCAGGCAGAAGGTAAAGCATTAGACGCTAAAAAAGTACAGTTAAGCGGGGTTAAGAACTCGCTAACTAATTTAAGCAAACAGTACCAACTGCAGGAAAAAGAGCTACAGTCTATTGCTGAAAAATCAGGGATGACAAGTGAAGCTTACATGAAACAGCAAATTAGGCTAAATGAAACTGCCACAGCAATGGCAAAAGCTAAATCATCAATAGGGCAATTAAATGCAGAAATGAAAGTACTAAATCCAGGTGTATTTACCAGGATGAAAAATAAAGCTAATGAACTAAACGGAAGAATGGGCAAATTAAAAGAATCTGTCCTATCTTTTAAAGGATTAGTTGGGGTAAATCTTATTTCTAATGCGGTTACTAGTGGATTTACGCTTTTGACTTCTCAAATGAAAGGTATTATTTCTACAGGTATTCAAGTATCAAAAACTGCTGGAGCAATGAAGAAACGTTGGGAGAATTTAGGTGCAAGTGCTAATGATATAAAACAGTTAACAAATACGTTATCTGATTTAAAGACAAATTCGAACTTGACCGCAGAAGCAGTAAATAAAATGCAAACTAACTTTTATGGAATAACTGGATCTGTGGAAAAGACAAACACTTTAAGTAAAGGTGTTGCTAGCTTATCTTTACAATTGAAGTTATCTCAAGACCAAGTAAATAATTTTGCTACAGGGTTAGGTAAAATTGAAGCTTCAGGAAAAGTTACTAGGAGTTCTTTACAAAAATTAGAAAAACAAGCTCCTGGGTTAACTACAGCTCTACAAAAGGCATCTGGTAAAAGCAAAGAAGCATTTGACGCATTACTTGATTCGGGAAAAATGACAAGCGGCCAATTTAACGACATCTTAGAAAAAGCTTCAGAAAATTATAAGAAAAACAGTAAGGCATTTGGTGAAACTTCTGGTGGTGCATTGAAGAAAATGCAAGAAAACTGGAAGAGTACACAAGCAAAACTGGCTGAACCATTAGTGAAAGTTCAAGCTACTGGACTAAATGAATTAAATAAAGCTTTAGATGATAAAGAAACGCAAAAAGGAATTCAACAAGTTGGTAAATATATTGCACAAGTTGCAGTACAATCGGCAAAGTTTATTGCGTATTTAGCTAAACACCAAAGTACAGTTAAATCTTTTGTTAAAGTAATAGGCTCGATGGTTATTTTGGTAAAAGTTACAGGGTGGATAAAGCAATTTGTGGCAGCAGCTGCAAGTGTAGCCGGAGCGCTAGGGCCTTGGGGATTGGCAATTACAGGTATTACATTAGCTTTAACGTATTTGTATACCCATAGTGATAAATTCAAGAAGTTTGTTGATGGTTTGGTAAAGAATGCTAAAAAAGCATTTAATAATATAGTCAAGTTCTTTAAAAACTTACCTAAAGAGATATCTAAAGTGTGGAAGAACATTACAGGTTTCTTCAGCAAAGGTTGGAATTCAATTAAAGATGCAACTGGCAAAGGTATCAAGAACACTCAAAAGAGTTGGGATAAATTTAATAAAGATGTTGCTAAATCTGCCAATAATATGTGGAAAGACACCAAGAAGAAGTTTAGCGATGGTTGGAATAGTCTAAGAGAAAATGCTGATAATGGTAAAGATAAGATTGTAAAATCATGGAATAATCTTAATAATGCAACGCTTAATGTCGCTAAAAAAATGGCTAAAGAGAATCCTAAACAGTTTAAATCAGGTTATGATGCTATTCAATCATACACTAATACTTGGAAAGATTTTACCAGTGGGCGTTGGAATAAATTAGGTGGTGATATTAACGATACTGCTAAAAATATCCGTAAGTTTACTAAAGATATCTTCAAGGATATGTATGATTGGTTGAATGATAAAACTGGCGGCAGACTTGGCGATATGGTAAAAACATTTCAAGATAAATTTGGTTCATTAAAAGATATTGTGGCTTCAGCAGTTAAAGGTGTTAAACATAAAACTGTAGATTTGGTAAATGGTGTGATTAAACCAGTTAATGATATGTTAGGTGGTTTAAAGAAAGGTATCAACTGGGTTCTTGATAAAGTTGGTGCTCCACAAATAAATGCTAGTTGGGCAATTCCAACAGTATCCTATGCTAAAGGTACACCTAATGTACAAGGCTCAAATGGAACCCATCAAGGTGGCTTAGCACTAGTTAATGATGGTGTAGGAGAACATTATAGAGAAATGTTTAGACTGCCTAATGGAAAAGTAGGTATTTTTCCTAATCAGCGTAATATGGTGGTTCCATTGCCTAAAGGCTCAAGTGTTTTAAATGGTGAAGATACTTATAAATTAACTACAATGTTAGGTATTCCAGCATATGCTAATGGTATTGGTAAATTCTTTAAAGGTGTTTGGAATAGTGCTGTTGATTTAGTTGATGAAGCAGAAGATATTTTGAAAAAGCCAGCAGAATTTTTAAAAGAAGTCTTTGAAAAACATATTGGTAATTTATCAGCTAAAGGCTTAGCTGGCGATATTATTACTAACTTTCCTAATAAATTAGCGAGTTTAGCAGTTGATTGGGTAAAGAAATTATTTGAAGATTTTGGAGCTGGTGGCGATGGGAATAGTCCTGCTGGTAGAATGGCTAAATCTGAATTTGCTAAGATAGCTAAACACGCTGCTAGATTAATGCATCAAAAACTCAGTGAACGTGATATAGAGCATTTGTATTATCAAGCATCAACTGAATCTGGTGTAGATCCTGCTCAAAATGGTGGTTATGATGATCATGACGGAACAGGTTTACCAATTGGATTATTTCAATATAAACTTGGTACTTGGAGAAGTTGGGCAGTTCCAGGACATGCTAATATTCATTCTGCCTTAGATCAAATCATGGCAGTTTTGAATGATAGTAACTGGAGAAATGATTTTCCACCAATCGGAGTAAAGAGAGGTTGGGGACCTTCAGGACATAGGCGTATGGCTTGGGGTGGAAGAATTAACACTAACCAACTAATCGAAGTAGCGGAAAATAATAAGCCAGAGTATATTATTCCAACTGATCCAGCTAAAAGGCCTAGAGCATGGCAGCTTATGCATGAATTAACCTCTGAATTTACTAATCAAGAACCACAACGCATAAATATATCAGATAATAGAGATCTAAAAGAATTAAATGATAAGTTTGATTCACTATTAGCTATGTTCAGTCAATTATTAGGATTAAACAATCAACAAATTAAAGCTATTCGTGAGAGTGGATTTGATAAAATAAAACAGTATCAGCAACAAGCATTAGATCAAAGATTAGCTGATTATCAAGGTTATTAGGAGGCATAAATTATGGAAAATAATTTTTATATTAAGTATGGAAATAATCCAGAATTTAGTTTAAAAGATATTACTTCTAATTTAACCTTGTTAAAACTAGATGAAAACCCATCAATTTCAAATGTGTATCAAAATAACGTTATGCAAGATGGTGAAATGTGGAATTACACAACTTACCAACCTACAACGGTAAGCTGTACATTTTTATTATGGTTTTCAACATGGCAAGATTACTTGTTAGCAAAACATGATATAATGCAAGCTTTTATGCAAAAAGAGCTATTTAGAATTAGAACTGATATTGATAAACATCTAGTAAGGTATGTTAGAACAGCACCTTTTACGATAGCTCCTAATGAAGACGGTTCACATTGGGCAACATTCACAGTAGCGTTTGAAAATCCTAGTGGCGTTAAATATAGCTATTTAAGGTCAGACCAAATTTCTCAATCTAATGGTTGGGGATATGGATTGAATTTAGCTGACGTTCCAAATTTAAACTATCATTTCAATAATCAAACGAGTTTTAGAATATTTAACGCTAGTGATATTGCAGTAGATCCATATTTTCAAAAGCACGATTTGAAGATAACAATTAAATCTGCAAATGGTGGACTAACGGTTAAAAATACGACAAATGAAACAAGTTGGACGTTCAAAGGGTCATTAAATAGCAATGATACAGTAGTTTTGGACGGTATCAATACTTATAAGAATAATAGTTATGATTCAATGGAAACTGATTTTGGATATATCAAACTAGAAAAAGGTTGGAACGAAATAACACTTGATAAAGTAGCAGATATAACATTTTCATTTCCATTTATCTATACATTCTAAAGGTGGTGGAAGTAGTTGAATGAAAGAATAGTTAAACTTAAACCTAGAAATCAAGATAAGATTTTTATTTTGAATAATATCTTATGGAATAGTTTTAACATTCAGTGGGCTGAAAATGATACCTATCAACTATCCTTTACAGTGTACGATGATGGTTCAGACTTGTTTAAGATAATTGCAGTAGAGTCTAGTATATTTTTTGACGGTCAAGAATATATTATTAAAACACTTGCAGTAGATTATGCTGCAGGAGTATCAACTATACAAATAACGGCGACACATGTATCTAATGAATTAGCTAATTTGTGGAAGTATGAGGTCAATAGTGGCGAAAAGACGTACACAGTTAATGATGTATTAGCATTTTATCTCAATGAAAATAACAAGGGTTTTTCATATCAAGTTATCGGTAATTTTGATAATCAACAAATAACGGATTTAGGAAATACTAACGGTAAAGATATGATATCTAAGATTTTATCTACTTGGGAAAATGCTATTTTTTATCCAGATAATAGAAATATACGAATTTATAACAAGAAAGATTTTTATCAAAATAAAGGTAAAAGATTAGACTACCTGCACGATACAAGTGAAGTTCAGTTAAATATTGATTCAACTGGAATTATTAATAAAATTAGAGCGATAGGAACTGAACATGAAGTTACAACTACCAAAGAAATTACTGTGACGGATAGCAATGGTGATAGTTGGGGTTGGCCTTTTCCAAATGTAGGGGAAGGAAACTTTATGGGAGGTCAATTATTCGGTGTTAATGCAGGTGGTGAATTTAGGCCTAATGGATTCCATGACGGTTTAGATTTTGGCTCAGTAGATCATCCTGGTAGTGCTGTTCATGCAGTGCATGGTGGGAAAGTTGCAATTAAGTCATATATGGGCGGATTAGGTAATTATGTTGTTATTTCTGGTGGTGGATATAATGTTGTTTATCAAGAGGCGTTTTCAAGTGCTAGTAAAATAACAGTTAATGTGGGAGATACTGTAAAAACAGGTGATATAATAGGTTATCGTGATACAGATCATTTACATGTTGGGGTAACACGTCAAGACTTCAATGTTGCGGTTGGAAAATCTTTTACTAATGATGGAACTTGGTTAAATCCGTTAGATTTAATTAAAAGCGGTGGTACAGGTCCTACTACTCACACAGAAACAGAAGAAGAAACTCATACAGAAAAGTATTTTGATGATTTTATGGTTGAAGATAAAGATTCTATTGCAAAATGGGGAGAACATCCAGCAGCAGATATGTCGGATGATAGATTCCATGATAAAAATGCAATGGAGGCATATGTTAGAAGTAAATTCCAACTAGAACCATTAATATCTGGTACAGCTAATGAATCGAGTAATATTAAACCTGATATAGGGGAAATTAGAAGATTAGAAGTAAAGACAGTTAAATTAGTTACAGAGGTAATGATAGTTGGATTTACATGGTATCCATTTGATCCAACGCAGCAAACGCAACTAACATTAAATAATTTACCTTATTCAGTTCTTAGAAATAACATTAATATTCTTCAAAAAATGAATGAAATTAGTACTAGCGTTACTAAAACTATTTCAAAACTAAATGGTGGAAATACGCAAGAATTAGAAGAAACATTGAAGAAATACATTGACGATAAGCTCAACAATAACACCCCAACAAATCCAGATACACCTAAACCACAACATATTGGCAAGATTATTGATGTGTCTGAATGGCAAGGTGTAATTGATTGGCCTAGTGTGATAGCTGATGATGTTACTTTAAGCATTATCCGAGTCCAACATGGTTCTGCTCACCAAGATTTAAAGTACATGGAGAACTTACAGAAATGTATTTCAGCTGGTGGAAAGTATGCGGTGTATGCATATTTTGCTGCTACATCTACATCAGACGCTCAACAAGAAGCAAGAGATTTTTATAACAGAACGCAACAGGTTGTAGCAGGTAAGCAACAGCCTATTTTTTATGCAATTGATGTTGAAAGTATTGAGATGAGTGGAGATGTTACTCAGATGAGAGCGGGAGTTGAGGCTTATATGTCACAACTCAATGCTTTAGGTGTGCCAGATAACAAGATTGTGTTGTATATTGCTAATCATTTGTACGATAAGTTCAATTTGAATGTAGCGCGTCCTGGTGCGATTTGGATACCAAGTTACGGACAGAATGATGGAACATTGGCTAATAGTTTAAAACCTACACACCCATATGACTTGCATCAATTCACAAGTAAAGGTAGTGTTAAAGGTATATCTGGAAATGTAGATATGAGCGCAGAGCCAAGCGAGAAGTTTAAGGAGTTGATATTTAGTGCTTAGTTGGAATGGCGATATACATGAATTTCTAAATGTATATCAGAAGAATATGACGGACTTTCAAGATGAGGTTAATAGCCATTTAAGTTGGTTGAATGATGATTTGTATTTGGATAATGATTTTAGATTAGCTTTAATTATTCAGAAACTAGATGCAAGTTTTTCAAGGCTTTTGTATAACCAAATTTGTGAGAATACAAGGCTAATCAATATCATTTTGAAGAAGCTGGCAAGCCTAGTAAATGAGTCTGATTACCAAGGATATGATGATTTGGGTAATTTGATAACAGTATCTTATGAAGCTTACTTGAATAACAAACTGGAGTTAGATAAGGATAATTTCAATCAGTATTATCAACAACTTCAAGTTATTTTAGATAAACTAGCGAAATTTAAACAAGATAATGTTAGTGAACAATATTTGAAAGGTGGTGAGAATTAATGGCAGTAGCAAATAATCAGTATATTAATTTTGACTTATTGAGATACCAAAATGAAGTGCTAGATATTACGAATAAGTTTAAGGGGCGTGTTGGAGATACACAAGACTACATCAAGCTATTTGTAACTTCAAATAGTTATCCAGTTGATTTACGTGGAATGAAGTTGTTGTTTGGTGGTGTGGACCCAAAGCAAGTAGCGCATAGGCACTATTTAGATTTTAGAGCAGACCAAAAGACAGACAATTTAGAGCAAGGACGCTGTACGGTTTATTTTGATGAAAATACCTTTAACTATCAAGGAACTTGGGAACAAGCCTATTTCAAGTTCATTGACGCAAATGGTAATACTGTATCAACGGTTGATATGGTTTTAGTAGTTTTAGGTGATCGTTTTTATGCCGCAGTGGGACAAACTGCAAATATTGCAGTAGCTGAATTTAAGAAAGAATGCGAAAAAGTAAGGGAAGCAGAAAAGCAAACAGAAGATTTATTTAATTCTTTGTCTGCAGATGCAAAAGCTAAGTTCCAAGCTGCATATGATGAGTATAAACAAGCTATTCAAGAAGCATATGATG
>PPYF01602975.1_pt1 | contig 27604 bp, 32 predicted proteins | sample 1559871 | NCBI WGS metagenome assembly PPYF01 (sample SAMN08240021, study PRJNA423297) | Human gut metagenome, whole genome shotgun sequencing project.
GATTCTCCATCTAATACTTTAGGAAGTTTGACTATTTTACTTGATGGAAATACAAGAGAAGTAGATGGTGGTACATCATTTGAATTTGAAAGAGGCATAACTTTAACTCCAATAGATAAAGATAGTGTATATGTTTTTTTAGAGATAAATAAACTTAGAAATGATAATAGTTTTAATACAGATGGTGTTATGCAAAAATCTTATATTATAGATTCTGAAAAATTAGTAGAATTTATAAATGAAAATACTTAATGAAATTAAATTGCAAATTCAATTCGCAATTGTTATATAATACGAAGTAAATATACTTTTATAACAAATATTATTAAAGGAGTGGTTTTATGATTATAAGAGATGCAGTATATGATGATATAGATAATATAGCGAAATTATATATTTCAAATTGGAAGGAAACTTATAAAGGATTACTATCTGAAGATTATTTAAATAGTTTAACTAAAGAGTATGCAGTAGAAAAGTGGAGTAAATATCTTAAAAATGAAAATCATATTTTTGTTGCGTATGAAGAAAATGAATTTTTAGGTTTTGTAGCATCTAAAAAAGATGATGAGGAAGAAAATTATTGGTATTTAGATTCTTTACATATAACAAAAAATTCAAGAGGAAAAGGAATAGGAACGAAATTAATTTATAGAGTAGGGCAGTATGCTTTAAAACATGGATATGAATGCATGAGTATTTGTATTGTTAAAGGAAATGATAATGCTAAAAGGATATATGAAAAACTTGGTGCAGTTCATTATAAATATTTTATTGATGATTTTGGAGGAGTAAAATCAAATTCAGAAAAACTTATATGGAAAAACTTAAGTATTTTTGCTTAATGATAATATTTTTTCTAATCAAAATTATTAGTTAATATACAATTTTAATATATTATGAACTATTATTTTTTAATATAAAAAGGCTAGAAATCAATACATTGTAACGTTTCTAGCCTTTTTAACTAATATTTATAACGAAATTATCTAACAAAGCCTATTAATATAAACTATAATCAGCAAAATTTGACATAACTTTAAATTCTAAATCTATGCTATAAGTATTAAATGCTACAGAGCTAAATATCAATGCTAAAATTAAAAATATATTAAAAAATACCGAATCTGCCTTTTTATTTTTATCTTTAAAATTAAATTGACTAAAAGCTAATACAAACATAAATAATAGTGCATCCTTAGAATAATCTTCTAAAACATCTATAACTGACAATAATTCAATATCTTTTATATATCTATTAAAATATTTCGTATTTTCTTCATTTTCTGTAGCCACCATAGAAAATCCATTTCCACTAAAATCTACAATCCTTTTATTTTCTTTATCATAAGTTAACTCATATTTATATTTTGGTGAATTTATGTGATTATCTTCAAATTCTATCTTATTAAAATAATTGTATGTAAAGCCTATAAATACAATTAGTATCACACCTGTCAAAGCTTTATTGTTAAGTAAATTTTTCTTTTTTTCTATTTCAACACCATTTATAGATTTTATGTATTTTCTTTGAAGTTTTTCATTATATATTAATATAATTTGTCCAAGTAAAACAAGCTCTACTCCATTAAACCCACCCATCTTGGTAACTAGTATTAATATAATCTTTATTATTATATAAATATCTAAAAACTTAATTATTTTATTTAAGCTTTCAATGTACTTTTCTTTATTTATAAATTCTATATTTTCCGTATATTTATTAACATCTACATATTTATGTATAAAATATAATACCCCTAACATAATTACTGAATCTATGGCTTTATCTATAAAAATGTTTAATATTGTTCCTATTATAAATCCCCATATTAATATTTTTTTATCCTGTTTATCTAATTTCACTTATATTCCTCCCACAAATTACATTTATTTAGATGATATTAAAACTATCGTTATCTCTAAGAATATAACAATTATGAATTTATTTTCATTATATCATGTATAAATATTGATTAAAATATAACAAAACAAAAAATTCACTTCGCTCATTTCACAAACAATATATCGTTGGCGAAATGAGCGAAGTGAATTTTTTATCATTAGTTAATGAGGCTTATATTATTAGAATAAATTTATAGAACGTTTAGAATTGATAATAATAAACTGTATAACAAGTAACGAAGCGTGTTTTTGTAAGAAAAATTATAAAAAAGTATACTAATTTTGATATGAGACCTTTATTGTAGAACGTTAAAACAATAAAACTTTTGTCATAAAGAGCTCATATCATCTTAGTAGATATAATATTTTAATATTAAAGGATATCATATAAGGTATATTTATAAAATTCAGTTATAAATGAACTTAAAGCATCATTTATAATTGGTTTTAATTTACAAGAATCATTAAGATTGCAAGTGTTATTATCAGTAGAAAAACATTCTACAATATTTAAATTATCTTCTGTTATTTCAAGAAGTTTACCTAAGTTTATATTTTTTGAATCCATTCCTAGCTTTATACCACCATTTCTTCCTTTAGAAGATGAAATATATCCATTTTTAGCTAATTTATAAATTATTTTTTTTATATGATGAGTAGATAAATTAAGTGTATTTGATAATTCATCTACTGTAAAAAGTTTATTTGGGTTATTGCCTAGATAAATTAATATTCTAAAACTATAATCAGTAAATTTAGATAAATACATAAAATTCTCCTTAATATAATTTGATTATTATATATTATTATAAATTATATTAGCTTGAATACAATATTAACTATAATTAAAAATTATATGTTATATAAAAATAAAAAAGGGTATATAGAATACATATTTAAAAAATAGGAGAGTTTTATGAATAGAATAAAAAAATAATATTTGTTATTGTAGGAGCTATATCTCTTTTATTAGGGATAATGGGAACAGTACTTCCTATATTACCTACAGTACCATTTTTACTTTTAACATCATATTGTTTTGCTAGAGGGTCAAATAAATTTGAAGTTTGGTTTAAATCTAGCAAAATATACAAAAAGTACTTAGAAAATTTTATACTTAATAAGTCTATGACCTTAAAACAAAAGATATATATATCAACTTTTGCGGATATAATGATTGCATTTCCATTGGTAATTTTAAATAACTTATATATAAAGTTATTTTTAATAATAGTTATTATATTTAAATATTATTACTTTATATTTAAAATTAAAACTATAAAGATATGATTTAAATTGAATTAAGAATAAAGAATATATTATCTTTAAAAAAATGTTTATATAAAAAACAATTGGGTAAATTATTTAATAAATAAAAAGTGCATATAAAATACACATTAAAAAGGAGTGAGTAAGTATGTTAAGTCAAAAAACAATAGAAATAGTAAAAAGTACAGTACCAGTATTAAAGGAGCATGGATTAGAAATAACAAAAACTTTCTACAGAACAATGTTTACGAATAATCCAGAAGTAAAAGAAATGTTTAATATGGATAAACAAGAATCTGGAGAACAACCAAAGGCACTAGCAATGACAATACTAGCAGCAGCTCAAAATATAGATAATTTAGAGGTATTATTACCAGCAGTAAAGAAAATAGGAAACATTCATGTTAATTCAAATGTAAAACCAGAGCATTATCCAATAGTAGGTAAGAATTTATTATTAGCAATAAAAGAAGTTTTAGGGGATGCAGCAACAGAAGATGTTTTAAATGCATGGGCAGAAGCTTATGAAGTTATAGCTAAAGTATTTATAGATGTAGAAAAAGATATGTATATAGATCAAGTATGTAGAGATAATCAAATACATCAAAAAATGTAATTTATTAAAAGGTCATTAAAGTATTGATATATTAGGAGACTAAAATATATATTATAACTATGAGAAAGCTAGATGAGGTAAAATGATATGCTTCCTTCATGATGACAGCTTTATTATTTTAACTGTCCACCATAAAGGTAGCATATCACTACCAAATGCCTAGCTACTTTTATTTTAAATTTATAACATAATTATCAAACATAGCCTAAAATTATATAGAATTAAAAAGTGAATAATTATTTATATAAATTTCTTCAAGTTCTTTTTTCTTATTATTACTTAAATTATTAAATTTAAGCATAACAAGGTGAGTAGAAATTCCTAATTCAGAAGCTAGTTGTTCAAAACTCAAATCAATATATTTTTCAAAAATATCATCATCTAATAAATACTCAGAAGCGAAAGTATCGGCTTCTAGTTCAAGATGTTTAACCCAAACAGGATCTATTTCATGTATCTTAAAAGTATTAATATTAGGATGAACATAAACATGTCCAAGTTCATGAGTTAATACTTCTATCAATTCATTTTCACAAAGATTAGGGTTAAGAAGTACAGCTCTTAATTTAGTAGTTTTAATATTACACCCTTTAGTTTCATTTATATATGGATAATTATCATCTAAATAACCAATTACAAAATTTAAATCCCTAAAAATTTCAATAATACTTTTACCTTCATGGCTTAATTTAACTAATCTAACTTTTTCCTTTATAAGCTCTATATTCAAATATATCTCCCCTTTTAAATGATAATAAAATTCGCTTCGCTCATTTCGCCAACGATATATCCTTGCTACCGCTACGTATACATCCGTTGCTCAAAAATTTACTTTTTAACGATAAACGACCTTTTTTATTTTTTATGTCTGTAAAGTTATTTTCTCTTTATATCGCTAATGGCTAGAGATATACCAGCTTTTATAGAGTGAAGTATTCCATCGATAGCTTCATCAGATGCAGGTTGACCACAAAATGTTATAGAATCTTTATTTTTTAAACGAGATTCTAAATCTTTAAGAGCTAAAAGTATATCATCCTCGTCTTTTTTGCTTACATCATAAGAATCATAAGTTTTTTCATCAGTAAGACCAACTAAATAATCAGTACTTACCTCTAGAGCATCTGCAAGTCTTGCAAGTACAGCAGACTTTGGCTCTCTTATTCCGTTTTCATATCTAGATAAATTAGCTTCTGTTAAATTAGCTTTTTTAGCTAATTCTTTTTGATTTAATCCTAATTCTTTTCTAGATTTAGTTATCCTCTCTGCTATAATTCCCATTAAGAATCACTCCTTTAACAAATTTTTCTAATTAAATAATATCACTTTAGAACAAAAATGACAATAAAAAAGTACTTATGGTAAAAAAATAAGTAAAAAAATGACAAAGTTATAATGAAAATGATAATTTTGATAATAAAAATGACAAAAAACTATTGACCTTAACAATTTTTGGATATATTATAAAATTATCACAAAGGAAAGAAAAATAGAATTTTATAAAACAAAATATAGAAAGGGGAGAATAAAAATGGGACCTAGAATACTTAAATCAAAGAGAGTATTATTTGATTTAACACAAGAAGAAATAGCAAAAGAACTTGGAATTACCATAAAAAGTTATAATGCAAAAGAAAATGGTAAAAGGGAATTTACATTAGATGAAGCTAAGAAAATAAGTAGTTTACTTAAGCTTAATTTAAACGAAGTAAATGATATATTTTTTAATTCAGCTATAAGTAGATAGAAAAAATTTTAAATTAAAACTTTCCAATTTGATAATTTTTTTAAGGGGATAATAGAATGGATAATTTAAAAGTATTTAAAAATGATGAATTTGGACAATTAAGTGTAATTGTAAAAAATAACAAAGAATATATAGAAGCAATAGAAGTTGCTACTATACTTGGATACTCAAATCCTAGAGATGCAATATCTAGACACTGTAATGAAGAGGGGGTCGTGTTTTCCGACGTAAGGGTAGTAACAGGAATTAAAAAAGATAATAGTAAAGCTTTTAAAGTAGTTACTAAAAAATTTATAGATGAAGGAAATTTATACAGGCTTATTATAAAATCAAAACTACCAAGTGCTAGAAGATTTGAAAAGTGGGTTATGGATGAAGTACTTCCAAGTATAAGAAAACATGGAGCTTATATGAGTGAAGAAGCTATAAATAAAACTTTAGATGATCCAGATTTTATAATAGAAATGGCTACTAAATTAAAATATGAAAGAGAACAAAGAAGATTACTTGAGGAAAAAGCTAAACATCTTGAAGCTACTATAACAATAGATAAGCCATACACAAACTTTGGAAAAAGTATTGCAACTTCATCTGATGCAATAACTATAGGGCAATTTGCAAAGGTGCTTAATAACAATAATATAAATATCGGTCGCAACAGATTGTTTACTATATTAAGGGATAATGGATACCTTATAAAAGTTGGTAAGGATAAAAATATGCCCAAACAAATCTACGTTAAGCAGGGCCTTTTTAAGGTTGCTGAAAGTATAGTAAAAACTGTTAAAGGTGAATTACTTACAGCTACGACACTTATAACAGGAAAAGGTCAGATGTACTTTTTAGAGCTATTTAGTAATTTAACCGAAAATAAAACTTATATTTCATAAGAGTTATTATTTCTAAAAGAGCTTATGATTTAGAGAGTAACTTATATTTAGTGTAAGAAAGTAAAATGATAGTAAAAGTTTTGTAGATTAAGAAATTTTAGAAATATTAAGCGTAAAAAAGTTTTAGTAATACTAAAAACAGATCAGAAAATTAATACTAAAATTAGTAAATTTTAAATTATAGATTTGGGGGCTATAAATGAGAAAATATTTAGATGCAAATATAATAGCAAACACTAAAGATATGCCAAAGGATGAATGGTTAAAGAAAAGAAAATGTGGAATAGGTGGAAGTGATGCTTCGAGTATACTAGGATTTAATCCATATAAAAGCTCAATAGCAGTTTATTTAGATAAGATAGATGATGAGATTCGCTTCGCTCATGTCGCCAACGACTCAAAAGGAAAGACCGTTGCTCAAAATATCAATGCTAATAAGGAGAGTGGCTCAAAAGAAAAGGTTGATGTTCAAAATTGCCATATTCAAAGCGAAGAAGCTCAAGAAGATGAAATTCGCTACGCTCACGTCTTAGGCGGTTTAAAAGACAAGCCAGTTGCTCAAGATAGTGATGCTCATAGGGACAGTGGTTTGAAAGACAAGCCTGTTGATCAAAATAGTGATGATAAATTTGATAAGGACTTAAAAGAAGATTATTTTATTCAAGATGATAAAAATAGCTATAAAATGGAGCTTAGTAATAAGTTAAAAAGTTTTGTAGCAAATGAGTTCACACTAAAGACTGGCAAGAAGGTTAGGAATATAAATGGAATTTTAAGAAATGATAAATATCCATTTGCAATAGCAAATATTGATAGAGCAGTTGTTGGAGAAAAAGCATTTTTAGAATGTAAAGTTACTAATAGCTTTAATAAAAAAGAATGGATAAAAACTATACCAATTCACTATAAAATACAAATGAATCACTATATGGCAGTTACTGGAGCTAGTCATTGTTATGTTGCTGTACTTATAGGAAATGAAGAGTTAGTAATTCATAAGTTAGAAAGAGATGAAGATTATATAGAAGAAATCATGAAATTAGAAGAAATATTTTGGAACAATTGTATATTAGGAAATGAACTACCAATGCCTGATGGAAGTAGTGATTATTCTAAAACTTTAGATACATTATATAAAGATAGTAAGTGTGAAGAATTAATATTATTTGAAGCTGAAAAAATACTTGAGAGATATGATGAAGTTATAAAAATATATAAGGATTTTGAAAAAGAGAAAAAGGCAATAGAGCAATATTTAAAACTTCAAATGAAAAATTATGAAATTGCTTATGTTGGAGATAGAAAAATTACTTGGAAAAAGCAAGAGAGAAATACTATAGATACAACTAGATTAAAAAAAGAACACCCTGAAATTGTAGCTGGGTATATGAAAACTACAACTTCTAGAGTGTTAAAAATATAAATTATGGATAAGTTAATATTCTTAGATTAAAAACTAATCTAATTATTAACAAATTATTGTGTTTAGATTAAAAACTAACTTAATTATAAACAAATATAGAAAATATGTAAATATAAATAGATAAATAATACAAAAAATTAGACTAAGGGGGAGTTTAATATGGCAGTTTATAGGCATATACACATAGACTATTGGCAAGATGGATTTGTACTGGATTTAACACCTGAGGAAAAATATTTTTATATATATTTAATGACAAATAGTAAGACAAGCCAATGTGGAATATATGAACTACCTAAAAGAATAATAGAAACTGAAACAGGATATAACAGAGAAACTGTGGACAAGCTTTTAAATAGATTTATAGATTATAAAAAGATTGTGTATTGTGAAGAAACTAGAGAAATATTTTTAATGAATTGGATAAAGCATAATAAAATAGTAAGTCCAAAAGTTAAAAAGTGTGTTTATGAAGAATTAAAAAAAATAAAGAGTATGGATATGGTAAATTTATTTTTTAAGCAATGTGAAGGGTATGGATACACATTAGATAAGAGTGAAATAAAAATAAATATGGGTATGGATAGGGTATCTATACCCATACCTGAAGTAGAATCTAACTTTGAATATGGGTATGGGGAAAAAGAAAAAGAAGTTTCTCATAGTGTAGGTAGGTTTAAAAAATTATATGAAGAAAATATAGGGCTTATAAATGGAGTAGTAGCAGAGTGGTTAATAGAAATATCACAAACCATAGATTATAACTTGTTTAAAAAAGCTATAGAAATAGCTACTGATAGAGGTAAGTGTAATAAAGGATATGTATCAGGAATTATAAAGCAATGGTTAGATAATAACATTAGAACATATGATGATTTAAAAGCTTATGAAATAGGGGTTAAGAATAGGAGAGATGAAAGTGGAGAGTATAGCCAATATAAATATGCCAATACAAATGAAAGAGAGAATGAAGAGTATACTAGAAGGCCAACAGCAGAAGAAATTGAAGAAATTAGAAGATCCATTGATGAAATACGAAGAAACAGAGGACAACTATAGATGTAAAAAGTGTAGGGATATGACTTTTATAATAGATGACGGTATAGCTACTGCCTGTGAATGTAGGGCATTAAGAGAAGCTGAAGACATTTTGAAAAAGAGTGGTATAGGTAGAGAGTTTAGGAATAAGAGATTTGATAATTTTGACTTTTCTAGGAGTATGGCTGTTATGGATGGTTATAAAAAAGCTATGAATTATGAGAATGAGTTTTTAGATATTGAAAATAGTAGGTGTAATTCTATTATGTTTTTGGGACAAGTTGGGTCTGGAAAGACCCATCTTAGTATGGCTATTTGTAATGAGCTTATGGATAGGGGTATTAGTGTTGTTTATATGGGTTATCGTGATGCTATTACTGGTATTAAGCAGAATATGATGGATAGTGTGTATTACAATAAGATGATGAATAGGTATAAAAGTGCTAGGGTGCTTTTTATTGATGATTTGTTTAAGGGCAAGATTACTGATAGTGATGTAAATATTATGTTTGAGCTTATAAATCACAGGTATTTTAATAATTTGCCAGTTATTATTAGTAGCGAGCTTAGTGTGAGTAGGTTATTAGATGTTGATGAGGCTTTGGGTAGTAGGTTGGTTGAGATGACTAAGGGTAGAGTGGTTGAGACTAGGGGGAGAGAACTTAACTATAGAATATATGGGTGATAAATATAACAATTATATGTTAAATTATGGTATCATAGTTATAATGACGTATAGAATGTGAGCATGGAGGAAAATATGGAAGTAACTATATATTACGCAAAAATTAATTTAAGAACACATATATTAGAAGTATACAAAGGTGAAAAGGATTTAGATAGAATATTAGAGCAAGTAGCAAATTCTATAAGAGATGGAATAAGCTATAAGCAAGTAGATAATTATCAAAATAATGATTCCAATGATATTATATATACTTTTAATAACATAATAAGATTGGATGAATCTTTAAATAAAGGTATATTAGGGAATATAACAAAGGAGTCTTATATATTTGCAAAACAAAGAGATGAATTTGGAAAGCGTAAAAAAATAAGAATGAAAAATGAAGAAGAAATAAATTTTTACTTTGATATTATGAATGAAGTTTTGGCATTTCATACAACAAAAAGATTTGGACATAGGCAATTTATTAATGCAATGAAAGTTTTGATAAATAAAAGTATTAATACTTATATAGAAGAAGAAAAATATATATTCGATATAGAATTACTAAGAAAGGCAATTGATTTATTAGATATAAAACAAGAACTTTTAAAAATAGATGATTTAAGTCAACTTAAGATAAATATAATTCCTCCAAATCCTAATAAAGAGTTACTTAGTAAAATAAGAAGTAGTGCAGAGACTCAACTGGAAGAAATGACAGAAGCAAATTTAACAGGAGAGAGTATTATATTTGAATCAGATGCTCCAGGAGGACTTAAAATAGGGTCTAAAATAATAGATGAAAAACTTAGTAGGGTAGAATCACTTCATACCCATTTAACAGGACAAGATGCTATAAGAAATGGATATTTAAAAGTTTCAGCAAAGTCTAAGAGCGGTAGAAGTTATTCATCTAATGATAGAGAACCAGTAAAAGATAAAATACAATTAGATGAAGGAGATTACAAAATAGAATTTGCAAATAGATGTTTTAATAAATTGAAGTCGGTATTTAAATTATAAGAAAGGTAATGATATAATATGTTTTCTAAAAATAAAAAAACATATGATAAATTTTCATTAATAAATAGATTTAATAAATACAATAAATTTAAAGAATTTACAGACTTAGATTCAATGGAAGTAAAAGCAGCATTATTTCTTACGATACTAACTTTTATAATATGTGGTATTGGATTAAATTTATATGAAAATTTTAATGACTTTGAACCAGCATTACAAAATATATGTATATATATATCAACAGCTATGATAGGATTAATTGGTATAATTCTAGCAGGGATAGCAATAATAATTGGAACTCTAAATAATGATAATATGTCTATTATTGAAAAAAATGTAGGAGAAGATGCAATAGAAGAGATATTAATAAGCTTTGAATTTCTAGCATTTATATCAGCTATAGAAGTAGTTATATTTTTTATTTTATACTTAATATTGTATTCACAAGAATATTTATGGAATAAAACAATTTTTTATTTAATTAGTTTTATTATAATATATTTATTTATATTTACTATATTTTATACAGTTAGTTTAGTATCTAATACAGTACATTTCTTTATATCAATAAAGAAGTATGATAAGATATCTCTAGAAGAAAAGAGTTTAATAAATATAGCTAATGAAGTAAGAATTGATTTTATAATATCACTAATATTAAAATCAAATGATATAAATAAGGATGAATTTAGTAATGCATTACTAGAGTTTGTTCAAAAATGTAATGTATCAAATAAAAAAGATGAATTAGAAAATTATTTAAAAAAATATTATAAAATATAATCTTATATCTTAAAGTAATATTAAAAAAATATATAATAAAATTTGTCATAAAATTGTTATATATTATGAATTAATATCCGATTTAATAACTAAATGGCATAAAAATAGTGTATATCTAGATTGATATACACTATTTTGTTATTTATTAAACTTTATTTCATACTTATAATATTCTTAGATAATTCATTTATACTATCAGATAGAATTTGCAGTTTACCTTCAATCCTTACTAGCAAGTACATACTAAGGGTTATAGGAAAGCCTACAGAAGCTATAAGATTTTGTAAATCAAATTCCATAAAATATACTCCTTTCAAAATTTATAAAGATAAAAGCTATGCAACTTAATGCATAGCTTTTTATTATAAGACTAAGTCGTATTCAGTAGTATCAGTTACTACTACCTTAGCTTCCACAGTAGCTACTATATTACCACCATTTGGAGTGAATATATTTTTTTCAACAACTAAGTCCATTGCTGATTTAATTTCTGTTTCTGTAATATCCTCTCTTGGATTATCAACTGATAAAGAAACTTTTCTATCATCACTTGTTAAAAATGACATAATAAGTTTTTTAGTAGTTTCCATAATTTAACCTCCTTCTTTTTTATTTTAGTTACTCTGCTAGAGTGGTAGAATCTTGTTTTAATACTTCAAGTACAGGATAATCTTGAAGTCCCATAAGAGCTTGTGCTACATCATATACATCTTGATTATTAGCATCGTATTTTAAGTTTGAGTAAGTTTTAGATTTTACTATAGTGTTTCCTGTAGAATCATCTCTTCCAGCATCTAATTTTACTCTTAAGCTAGATGGGTTATTCATAGTTATAACTGCCATGTTATTACCTCCTTATTTACTATTTAATAAAAGTATAGGAGATTTTAATTTTATGTTATATTAAAGTATTTTATAAAAAGATTTTATTAAGTAGTGTATATATGAGTATCTTTAAATCCTTTTGAGATAGCTTCATTTTTTAGATTAACTGCATTATCTTTATTATTAAATGAGCCTATACATACTCGGTAAAATACTCCATCATTAACAATAGATTTATTTACAAATGAAAGTAGGGTTGATGATATTGTATCTGATATGTTTTTTAAGTTTTTATCATTTCTTAAATAGTTTTCTACTTCTTTATTTGATATAAAGTCTATCTCAATTAAAAGAGCAGGCATTTTTGAGTTTTTGAGTACTGATAATTTTTTAGAATATTTAACTCCACGATTGGGTGTATTTATTTTAGTTGCTAGGTTATTGCATAGATTATTAGCAAGTGTTTGAAGTTTACTATTATCATCATATAACCATACTTCACATCCTTTTGCAGATGTGTTAGATGCTGAATTTAGATGTATGCTTATAAAGTAGTCACAGTTTTCATTATTCGCTTTTTTAGTTCTATAATCTAGTGAATAGTATTTGTCATTATCACGTGTAGTTATTACTTTTTCAAATGCATTTTCAAGCGTTTCTTTTATAATCATGCCTATTTTTAAGGCTATATCACTTTCTTTTAAATTTGTAGGACCTATTGCTCCAGAATCTTTTCCTCCATGACCAAAGTCTAGATACCATTTCATATTTTATTCCTCCTTAGTTTTAAAATCATTATTTATTAAAGGTTATAATAGTTTTTATTAAGTTTGATATAGAAGGATTTTATTATTTTGTAGGAGGTTAATTATTTGATGTAGAAATTATATGTATGATTATTTGGATAGGGGGGAGTTGTATGTTAGAGTTTTTAACGGAAAGTGATGTTCCCGATAGTGTTAAGGATGTTGTTGATGTTATAGGTATAGATGCATTTAAGGGGTTGGTGAAGTTAGCTGGTGGAAGTTTGTTGTATATTCCTAATGAAAGTAATTTGGTTAAGCCTATTAGAAATAGAAAGATAAGAGATGAGTTTAAGGGAAGTTATAGGGATATTTCCATGAAGTATGGGATAAGTGAAGTTCAGGTTAGGAATATTATTAATAAAGAGTGAATTGATTTTATTATAGATTTATTTTGAAATTATAGAATAAAAATAAATTATTTTTATGATACAATTATATTATTATTAAGTATCAGGAGGTGATATTATGAATACATTACAATTATTAGATATTCTTAAATTAGGAGAAAGTGAAGATTTAGAATGTAAAAAATCTAAAAATGAAGTTCCTAAATCATTATGGGATACATATTCAGCAATGGCTAATACAAACGGGGGGTATTATATTATTATGAATAGATGAAGTAGATAATGAACTAATAATAACTGGAGTTGAAAATGTAGACAAAGTTATAAAAGACTTTTGGAGCACATTAAATGGAGAAAAAGTTAATAAAAATATATTAAAAAATGAAGATTTAGAAGTTATAGATATAGATAATAAATCTGTTATAAAAATAAACATACCAAGAGCATACTATAAAGACAAACCTATATTTATAAATGGAAACCCTTATAAAGGAACATATAAGAGAAATTATGAGGGCGACTATAAATGTCATGAGGATGAAGTAAATGCAATGATAAGAGATGCTTCAGAGCAAGGTGGGGACTCTATAATTTTAGAAGGATATGATATGGATGATATAGATACAAATACTTTAAAGAGATATCGAAATAGATTTGTAGTAGTAAATCCAGAGCATATATGGAATGAATTATCCGATGAGGACTTTTTAAGACAATTAGGAGCTATTTCAAAAAATAGAAGTACAAAACAAGAGGGATTAACATTAGCAGGGCTTTTAATGTTTGGGAAGGGACTAAGTATAAGGGAAGCTTATCCATATATAAACATAGATTTTAGAGATGAAAGAGATAGTAATGAAGAGGTTAGATATAATGATAGAATCACTATAGATGGTACATGGGAAAATAATTTATATAATTTTTATACGAAGGTAATTCCTAAATTAACAGAAGGACTAAAAGTACCATTTTATATGGAAAATCTAACTAGAATAGATGATACATTAGTACATAAAGCATTAAGAGAAGCATTTGTAAATGCAATAGTACATGGAGATTATAATACTCATGGTACATTGAAAGTTATTAGATATAAAGATCACTACGAGTTTTCTAATGCTGGAAATTTGAAAATATCAAAAGAGGATATATTTAGTGGTGGAAATTCTAAATCAAGAAACCCTAAAATACAAACAATATTAAGGCTGATAGGTCTTGGAGAAAATATAGGGTCTGGATTTCCTACAATACTTAAAGTATGGAATCAACAACATTGGAGATTACCTCAATTAGAAGAAAATACAAATTTAAATATAGTGACACTGAATTTATGGATGGTATCACTTATACCGCAAGAGTGTATAACAAAAATAAAAGATTTATATGGCAAAAAATTTGATTCTCTTGATGAGTTAGAAATATTAGCTATAGTTACTGCATACCTAGAAGGACGCGTCACTAATTCAAGACTACAAACTATTTGCAACAATCATCCTAATGATATTACTAAAATTTTATATGGACTTGTTCAGAAAGAGTTTCTTATAGAAGAAGGATATGGACGTGGGAAGATATATCATATAAATAAAAATTACAATGAAGCTGAGGATGCAAATATTGATTTAGACTCTATTACAGGAGATGAAAAAAAGCTATTAGATTTTATTGTGACTAATGGGTATACAAATAGAAGTTTAAGTGAAATACATCTTGGATTTGATAAAAATAAAAATTTAAGGTTGTGTAATAAATTAATAAATAAAGGATTAATAAAGAAAATAGGAACTTCTAATAAAGTAAGGTATGTATTAAGTAATTATAAAGAAGATGACGCGTCCTTATAAAATGATTTAAATGATGACGTGTCCTTTAATAACAATGACGCGTCATTATTTAAGTATGACGCGTTATATTTTACGCTTAAGGATATTATAATATTTTAAAAAATGTGGATAACTTCTGAATGTAAGTAATATCAATCAACTGGTTTTTATAAATGGAGACGATAGTTTTTATAAATTAATATAGGTGTTAATATTTATGCATTAGGAGAAATAGTATGGACAGAGTTAAAATTTATTCTAAATATGACCTTACAACTAATATGAATATAAATAATATTATTAATTTTACTAATAACTTTAATTATGAAATAGAAGAATATAATATAAATGATGTATTAGAATATTTTAATATAATTAAATTTAGTAAAGATAATGAGATTAAAGAAAGAATTATAAATGAAACAAATAAAAAATTTGATGAGGTATTAAAGATCATACAAAGAAGAATAGGGAAGTTTAATGGAAAAAATAAAGAAAGCTTTTTAAGTTTATATAATGAAGTAGATTTTATATATAGAGAAGATTTTTTTGAATTAATAAAACGGGATGATATTTTGAATAATATTAAAGATTTAGACTTTGAAGAGTTATTAAATAATCCTAATTTTCATTATAATTTAATACTTAAACATGAAAAAATAGTAAAAAAATTTGATGAAATTATAACTAAATATATGATAGAAGATAGTGAATGTGCGGAAATTATAATTGGTAAATATATATATGAAAAAAATCAAAATAGAGATGAAATATATTTACCTAAATCATTAACTCAAAATAACAAAGAGGAAATAATTGTTAAATATATTGAATCTGAAAATGTTAATCTAAGATATCTTGGAATGGTAATTAATTTTCCAAATAAATTTAAAGAATTAAATATTAGTGACAAAATTAAATTAAAAGCAAAGGGTAGGTATATACAGGAGAGTAATAAAATATTTAAAAATAGCACAGGTATAGAAACAGAAGTTGAAGTAACATATGATAAAAATCAAGAAGAACCTGTAATATATTCAGTTGATAAAAATATATGCAGAGTCAGTGTAAGTAGAAAATGGATTGAAGGAAATTTAGATTTTAATACACTTTTAAATAACTTTATTTATATATTTTCATTTTTTGATATGCAGATGAGATTAAGTTTAGTAAGTAATTTAAGTGAAATTGGAAGTTCAGAAAGACACATACTTCTTGAAGATAGTTATAATTATTATTGTAAAAATAAATGATAACTTATGTATTAAGCAAATTGCTAAGGAGAAAAAGTGATAGTATAAAAGATTAATTTTTACTTAAATTTAAGGAGTGTATATTTAGTTATGATATACACTCCTTAAATTATTTTATACTTATAATATTTTTAGATAATTTATTTATACTATCAGATAGAGTCCTCAATCCTTACAAGTAAATACATACTAAGAGTTATAGGAAAAGTAACAGAAGCTATAAGATTTTGTAAAGCAAACTCTATAAAAATACTCCTTTCAATAATATGAATATTTGTAATATCAATATATTAAAGTTATGAATATAACAATATTTATAACTATATTTTAATTTAACTTTATGGTATACTGATAAAGTTAATACCGTAGGTGGATGGCTACGGGGGTTTTTTGAATATTTTTATCCTCCATGGGTTATCAGTGACTTTTCACTATGCTCAAAGGAGGTGGTATCAGATATGCTTGAATTTATATTAGTAATGCTACTTTTGTTAGTTTTTATTAACTTAAATATAAAAAGTAGCATATTTTTTAATTACATAAGAATTAAAATCAAAGTAATTGGACTTGATATAGAAATTAAAAGCAAAGAAAAAAGCGCCCCATCCTGCAAAGATAAGCGCTAAATTCTTGAAATATTTTTTATTTATAATCTGATAGCCCCAAAACAAAATAAATGTTCTAAGGATACTCAGTGTTGGCAGCACTGAGTATTTTTTATTTATATTATTATATCATATTTTAATTATTTTTATATAAATTTATTTTGCGATATATAATAACTACAAACTAAATTTATATTATTTCATACTTATAATATTTTTAGATAACTCATTTATACTATCAGATAGAGTCTGAAGTTTTCCCTCAATCCTTACAAGTAAATACATACTAAGGGTTATAGGAAAACCAACAGACGCTATAAGATTTTGTAAATCAAACTCCATAAAAATACTCCTTTCAAAAAAGCTATGCCAACTAAGGCATAGCTTTTTATTACAACATTAAATCATATTCAGTAGTATCAGTTACAACTACCTTAGCCTCAACAGTAGATACTATATTACCACCATTTGGAGCGAATATATTTTTTTCAACAACTAAGTCCATAGCTGATTTAATTTCAGTTTCTGTAATATCCTCTCTAGGGTTATCAACTGATAAAGATACCTTTTTATCATCGCTTGTTAAAAATGACATAATAAGTTTTTTAGTAGTTTCCATAATTTATTCTCCTTTCTTTTTTACTTACACTACGCTAAAGTTGTAGAGTCTTGCTTTAACACCTCAAGTACAGGATAATCTTGAAGTCCCATAAGAGCTTGTGCTACATCATATACATCTTGATTATTAGCATTGTATTTTAAGTTTGAGTAAGTTTTAGATTTTACTATAGTATTCCCAGTAGAATCATTTAGTCCAGCATCTAACTTTACTCTTAAGCTAGATGGGTTATTCATAGTTATAACTGACATGTTATTACCTCCTTATTTACTATTTAATATAAGTATAGGAGGTTTTAATTTTATGTTATATTAAAGTATTTTATAAAAAAATTTTATACGTACTTTGTAAAATAGATTAAATGCTAATAAATGAAATTAAAGAGTGCTATAATAAATAAGAATTTGTAAAAGATTAAATTTAATAATAATTATTATTCATATTATGATATACTTAAGAAAACCACTTTTTTACTAAAAATATGTTGGGAGGTTTAAAAGTGAAACTTGATGATATAACTAACTATATACAAAGTATATGTGAAAATATATGTACTGTTTTAGATGTTGATGTAACTGTAGTTTCTAAAGATTTAATTAGAATTGCTGGAACAGGCGTCTTTAAGGATAAAATATATGAAAAAATTTCAGATCATTCAGCTTTTTCAAAAGTATTAAAGTCACAGAAGCCTTATATTATTAATCGTGATTTAGAAGATAATTGTAAAATTTGTGTTCATAAAGAAGATTGCAAAGAATTAGTAGATATTTGCTCTCCAATAATGCTAGGAAGTGATAACTTAGGAATTTTAGGTATTGCTGCCTTTACAGAAGAACAAAAAAATAAAATTCTTTCTAAAGACCAAGAATTATGTGAATTTATAAATAGTATGTCAAACTTAATATCATATAAATTAGATGAATTATATAAAGCAGAAATAAAAACTGTTGAACAACTAGAAAAAGAAGAAATTGAAAAAGCAATAAATAAGTACGGCAGTAATACTCAAGAAATGAAACAAGTAGCTAAAGCTTTAAACATTGGAATTGCTACTTTGTATCGAAAAGTGAAAAAATATAATATAAAAACTGGTGAGTAAACTTTTAATAATATAAAAAATAACCATACTAAAATGTTTTCAATAATTTAGTATGGTTATTTTTTATATAAATTATTATTGCATTATCATTTTGATAATAGTATAATAGCAATTATCAAAATGATAATAAAATAAAGGAGATTAATATGGGAAGTACATTTTTATCGGAATTTATGATGATTTCAAATATCAACACAGTTTTATTTATAGTATTACTAATAGGGTTATTTTTTGTAATCAACAAAATAAAGAAAAGTTTAAATTTCACTAAGTTAATGCTAGTATCAATGGGAATGGGTACAATTTTAGGATTTATAATTCAGTACATAGCTAAGTTTCCTAAAGACCCAACACAAATTAGTTGGCTAAAAGAAGTAACTACTTGGTATGGTCTTGTGGGATATGGATTTATGGATTTATTAAAGATGTTAGTTATACCATTAGTATTAACATCAATAATAAGAGTTATTATGAATATGAATAAAGATGAGAATTTGGGAAAATTAACATCTAGAACCATATTAATGCTATTAGGAACAACGGCTATAGCAGCATCAATAGGACTAATTGTAGGTAATTTATTTAAATTAGGTATTGGTACTAAAGTTGTAACTAGTACTACTGAAATAAGAGAGATTAGTTCAGTAGTAGATACCTTAAGGGGATTATTACCCTCAAATATAGTAGCATCTATGGCAAATGCAAATATAGTTGCAGTAGTTATATTTGCAGCATTTATAGGAAATGCAATAAAAAGACTTAATAAAAAATATAGTGAGCTAATAAGACCATTTGTAGATTTAATTGAAGCTTTTTATAAGATAATAGTAAGTGTTTCTATAACAATAATTAAAATGATGCCATATGCAGTTATTGCATTAATGGCTAATACAATAGCACAAAATGGTATAGAGTCAATATTTGAAGTATTAAACTTTATAATAGCTTTATATGTAAGTGTTATCATAATGTTTGTAGTTCATTTAATAATAGTAACATTTAATGGAGTAAATCCAATAACTTATATGGCATTAATAGTAATAACTATAAGTTCTTTAGGTATAGCAGGTCTTCCAGGAACGGCTACTATGGCTGTATCAGTAGTTTTATCAGGACTAGGGTTAGGTTCATATTTCCAATTAGCAGGAGGAATACTTGCTATAGATCCGATACTAGATATGGGAAGAACTATGCTAAATGTTAATGGAACAATGACTTCAGCTATAACAGTTGCAAATTCACTTGGAAAAGTATGTAAAAATGAATTTGTTGAAGATATAGTATAAAAACGGATTAATTAGACAGTAAGTAGTTGGGAATTTTAATATAATGTCGGTTTAGAAAAATAGGGGGATTTTATGGTTTTAGCATATATAAATTTTATTATGCTATTATCAGTGTACGGGTTTGAATATATGTATTAATACTTATGATAAAAGTATTAAAAATTTATATTAATAAAAATCATAGTTTTAAAATATTTTGAAAAATTTATATTAAATTAGATAAATAACCATACCTTATAATTCAAATTATTGAAAATACTAAGGTATGGTTATTTACAGTTTTAAGGCTATGTTATATTAAATTATTGTATAAAAATTTTATTAGGTAGTGTATATATGAGTATCTTTAAATCCTTTACAAATAGCTTCATTTTTAAGGTTTACTGCATTATCTTTATTGCTAAATGAGCCTATACATACTCTATAAAATACTTTATCTTCAACAATAGATTTATTTACAAATGAAAGTAGAGTAGATGATATTGTATCGGCTATGTTTTTTAGGTGATTATCATTTCTTAGATTATTTTCTACTTCTTTATTTGATATAAAGTCTATTTCAATTAAAAGAGATGGCATTTTAGTATTTTTAAGTACTGATAAATTTTTAGAGTATTTAACTCCACGATTAGGTGTATCCATTTTAGTTGATAGGTTATTACATAGATTGTTAGCTAAATTTTTAAGTTTGCTATTTTCATTATATAGCCATACTTCGCATCCTTTTGCAGATGAGTTAGTTGCTGAATTTAGATGTATGCTTATAAAGTAGTCACAGTTTTCGTTGTTTGCTTTTTTAGTTCTATAGTCTAGTGAGTAGTATTTATCATCTTCACGAGTAGTTATTACTTTTTCAAGTGCATTTTCAAGATTTTCTTTTATTATCATTCCTATTTTTAAAGCTACATCACTTTCTTTTAAATTTGTAGGACCGATTGCTCCAGGATCTTTTCCTCCATGTCCAAAGTCTAGATACCATTTCATAGTTTATTCCTCCTTTAGTTGTTTTCTTAAAGGTTACAATGTTTTTTATTAAGTTTGATATATAAGGATTTTATTATTTTGTAGGAGGTTAATTATTAGGTGTCGAATTTATATATATGATTAAATTTATGAGGAGGGATAGTATGTTGGAGTTTTTAACTGAAAGTGATGTTCCTGATAGTGTTAAGGATGTGGTTGAGGTTATAGGTATGGATGCTTTTAAGGATTTGGTTAAGTTGGCTGGTGGGAGTAATTTGTATATTCCTAATGAAAGTAATTTGGTTAAGCCTATTAGAAATAGGATGATAAGAGATGAATTTAAGGGAAGTTACAAAGATATTTCTATGAAGTATGGAATAAGTGAAATTCAGGTTAGAAATATTATCAATAAATAAAGAAAATAGAACGTATTTAAATTACAATTGTTATACATTAAGAATAATTTATTATATATATCAAATTATATAAATAACCATACCTTATAATTCAAATCATTAAAAATACAAAGGTATGGTTATTTTTATTTTGTACTATTAAGTCTTGTAATCTATATGTTTTTCTAAAAGATGCTAAAAACTTATAGAAAATGAGTAAATTATAATATTAATTAAAATATTTGATATGAGTGTAGTTATTTAAATAATAATACTAATAAAATACAGATATGATATAATAAAATCAAAAATAAAAAGGAGATATTAATATGGAAAGAAGATTATTAAATCCTAAAATAGATTTTGTATTTAAGAAGATATTTGGCTCAGAGAAACATCCAGGGGTGTTAATATCATTTTTAAATGCAGTACTAAAACCTAAAAATAATATAACAGATGTTGAAATAAAAAATACAGCTATAGATAAGTCGTACATAGAGGATAAGTTTTCAAGATTGGATGTAAAGGCAGTAACAAGTAAAAATGAAATTATAAATATAGAAATTCAATTAAAAAATGAATACAATATGATACAAAGAAGTTTATACTATTGGAGCAAATTATATGAAGAGCAACTAGAAGAAGGGGATAGATATGATAAGCTGTGTAGAACAGTATGCATAAATATATTAGATTTTAAATATTTAAAAAATGATAGGTTCCATAATGGATATAGATTAAAGGAAATTGAAACTAATGAAGAATTAACAGATTTAGAAGAAATTCATTTTATAGAAATACCGAAACTTAAAAAGATAAACTCAGAAAAAGATATAGTAGATGTATTAGAGGGATGGGTAGAGTTTTTAAGGGATCCTGAAAGTGAAGTAGTAAGAAAGTTAGAAATGACTAATAAAGAAATTAGAGAAGCTAAAGATGAACTTTATAGATTGAGTATGGATGAAAAAGAAAGAGCGTTATATTTTATAAGGGAGAAATCTATAAGGGATGAGATAAGTGCTTTAGCTAATGCAGAGGAAAAGGGGATGGAAAGAGGAATTAAGAAAGGAGAAAGAAATAAAGCTATTGAAATAGCTAAATCACTTTTAGATGTACTTGATATAGAAACTATATCTATAAAGACAGGGCTTAGTATAAAGGAAATAGAAGATATTGCAGTAATGAAAAAGTAGAATAAATATATATAAGATGTAGTGAATAATTTTAATATATTACAAATAATGTATATAAAATTATAAAATAACCATACCTTATAATTCAAATCATTGAAAATACAAAGGTATGGTTATTTTTATTACAACATTATCTCAAAGTCAGCTAAAATATCCTAGCAAAATAATATCATCATAAAAAGGGACTGTAGGTAACATTATATTTCAAAAACTTACTTACAGTCTAATTAACACTATCTATTTAATATAAACTTATCTATAACCTTAGCCACGCCATGCTCATTATTACTACAAGTCACATAATTAGCAATCTCCTTGATACTATCCCTAGCATTACCCATAGCAACACCAAGACCAGCCATTTTTATCATATGTTGGTCATTTTCCTCATCACCAACAGCAATTGACTTACTTAAAGGTATATTTATAGTATTACATAGAGCTTCAAGAGCAGTACCCTTATTAGCATTCTTATTTAAAAACTCTAAATTCATGTATTGTATATTTGCTTGGAGTCTCTTCTGGTATTATAAGATTAGTTGGCGTATTTATATGTACATGAGTATTATTCTCTTTAGCTAAATTATTTATTAATACAAAATCATCATGGCACATTTCAATATTAGATAAAATCTTTTTACTCTTAACCTCTTGAACTACAGCACCATTAAAACATATAACATAATCCCCATCATCATTTAAGTTTAATTCATCAAGTAAAGGTGTAACCCCAGGTAATGGTCTACCAGTAGATAAAACTACTTTTGCACCAGATTTTTTTGCTTCTTGAATAGAATTAAAAACTTCATTTGTTATTTTTTTTTCACTATTTAATAACGTACCATCAATATCTAAAGCTATTAATTTATACATATTTCCCTCCAGAGTATATATTTAAAACTTAAAATAATTATATCAATATTTATTAATTTTATAAATAATAAATTAACATTACTTAGTTACAGAAATATACACTTAATAATCTATTGATTAAACTATTTATTTGATATATAAAAAAACATACAACTTAGGATATAATTAATATGAAGGAGTGATATTATGAAATTTTCAGATTATAAATATGAAAGACCAATATATGAAGAAGTTAAAAAAGAATTTATAAGTATAATTGATAAGATAAATAATTCTTGTACATATGAAGAACAAAAAGAAAACATAAAAAAACTTAATATACTTAGAAATAATGTAGAAACTATGGCTACATTATCATCTATAAGACATAGCATAAATACCTTAGATGAATTTTACGAAAAAGAAAGAGAGTATTGGGATGAGTATTCTCCATTATATGAGGAATTAAATTCATTATTTTATAAGTCAGTTATAAATTCTAAATTCAAAGATAATATAGCAAAAGACTTTGGAAAGCAATTTATAGATATAGCAGATTATTCTTTAAAATCTTTTTCATCAGAGATAATAAAGGATTTACAGGAAGAAAATAAATTATGTTCTAAATACACTAAATTATTAGCATCTGCAAAAATAGATTTTGAAGGAGAAGAAAGAAATCTATCTGGTATGGGAAAATTCATGTCATCAACAGATAGAGATGTTAGAATAAAAGCATCAAACGCATATTATAATTTCTTTAAAGAAAATGAAGAGCAATTTGATGATATTTTTGATCAATTAGTAAAAATAAGAACTACAATTGCTAAGAAATTAAATTTTGATAGCTTCGTTGAATTAGGATATATAAGAATGATGAGAACTGATTACAATGCTGAAATGGTTAAAAATTTCAGATCTCAAGTTTTAAAATATATAGTACCTGTTGCTAGTAAGCTTTATAAAAGACAAGAAGAAAGATTAGGATTAGATAAACTTACATATGTAGATGAAGGGTTTGAATTTTTAAGTGGAAATGCAACTCCAAAGGGAAGCTCTGAATATATAATGGAAAGTGGTAAAAAAATGTATTCAGAACTGTCAAAGGAAACTAAAGAGTTTTTTGATTTTATGATGGAAAATGAGCTTATGGACTTAGTAACTAAAAAAGGAAAAGCAGCAGGAGGGTATTGTACATATATACCAAACTACAAGGCACCATTTATATTTTCAAACTTTAATCAAACTTCAGATGACATAGATGTATTAACTCATGAAGCAGGTCATGCATTTCAATTATATATGTCAACTTGGATTGATATGCCAGAAATAAATTTCCCAACATTTGAAAGTTGTGAAATACACTCTATGAGTATGGAATTTATAACATGGCCTTGGATGGATTTATTCTTTAAAGAAGACACTGAAAAATATAAGTTTATACATTTGGGATCAGCTATTAAATTTATACCTTATGGAATAGTTGTAGATGAATTCCAACACTATATATATGAAAATCCAAATATGACAAAAGAAGAACTAAAAAATACTTGGAGAGAATTAGAAAAAAAATACCTACCTCATAAAAATTATGAAGGATGTGATTTTTTAGAAAAAGGAACATGGTGGTTTAAGCAAGGACATATATTTAAAAATCCATTTTATTATATAGACTATACATTAGCTCAAATATGTTCGCTTCAATTTTGGAAAAAAATAAGAGAAGATAAAGAAAACGGATGGAATGATTACTTAAATATATGCAAAGTCGGAGGAACTAAATCATTCTTAGAGATTGTTAAAATAGGTAACTTAATATCTCCATTTGAAGATGGATGTGTTGAAAGTGTAATAGGAACTATAGAAAATTGGATAGATAATGTTGATGATAAGTCTCTTTAGGCAGTTAAATAATAAACTAACATGAAAAAGTTAATTAACTATGATATATTAAAAGTCTATTAGTTAATAATAGAAAGTAGAGAAATTTAAAAATAGTTAATATAAAACTTATGGAGGCCTTTAATGAGATTTTTTATAGATACAGCAAACATAGAAGAAATAAAAGAAGCTAATGAATTAGGAGTTATATGTGGAGTTACTACAAACCCATCTCTTATAGCTAAAGAAGGAAGAGACTTTATAGAAGTAGTAAAAGAAATAAGTACTATAGTTGATGGTCCTATAAGTGCAGAAGTAATAAGCTTAGACCATAAAGGAATGGTAGAAGAAGCAGATAAATTATCTAAAATACATAAAAACATAGTTATAAAGTTACCTATGACATTAGAAGGATTAAAAGCAACTAAAATATTATCTCAAAAGGGAATAAAAACAAATGTAACATTAATATTCTCAGCAACTCAAGCATTATTAGCTGCTAGAGCTACAGTTCCATACAAAGTTATAACTCAAATGACTAAACATCCTTTAACAGATAAAGGAATAGAAAACTTCCTTAAAGACTGGGAAGGTGCATCATTAAAATTATAATATTAAAATACCTTGATTTTTATCAAGGTATTTTTTATATCCTTTTTCTACAATAAATTGTTACACCGTTGTAACCAAGTTTACGAATTTGTAATCTAAGGTAACAAGTGTGTAACTGTTATTTAATAATATTTAGTGATAATATTAAATCATAGAAGAAATAATAAAAATAAATTACATAAATAATACTTAAGAGGACGTGATTTATATGAAAAAAGCAATTATAACATTATCATTAATATGTGCAGGACTATTAGCGACTAGTAATATAGGAGACACAGTTTTTGCACAAGATACAACAAAGAATATAAATAAAACTAATAATGTAGAAGTACAAGTTATAAATAAATTAAATAAAGAAGAAGCTGAAGAATTATTATCAATGTATAACCCTAACGTTAAATACATATACCAAGGAACAGAAAATGATTTTGCAGCATTAAAAGAAAAAGGTTTAGAAGGATATGTGTTTTTAATGGATGCAGATACAGATTTAGGAATGTTTGTAAATAAAGATGATGCTAAAATATACTACTTCCATCCAAGTGGATATCTTGAATTAGCAGAGTAAAAAAGAGAGATTTAATCTCTCTTTTTATTTTTGGGCAATGGATGTATCTGTAGCGTGAGCAAGTATATATCGTTGGCGAAATAAAAAATATCGACCACACGAGGCTTAAAATGTTTCGCCGACACGTCGCTCAAGCGAAGCCAAATTTTTTATAAATACTTTATTATGTTAAACTTTATGTATAATATCTAAAAAAGTGACTAGAATAACTTTAGAAAATAAAAAATTAGATATTGTAATTATGTTAAATTAGCATTATACTATTTAAATATATAATACTTTCTAGTTTTGCTGAGGGAGTAGTTTGCACGATAAGTGTTACTAGATCAACATAATGACTTTAAGTCTGGTCTAGTATTAAAAAACGAGACTCATGCATGTTTATTTAGCATGCATGAGTCTCGTTTTTTGCGTTTATAAAATAAGTTTTAGGAGGAAATGTATGAATTTTATAGCACTTATATTTACAGCATTTGCATTATCTATGGATGCATTTGCAGTGTCTATTACAAAAGGTATGACAATTAAAAATTTAAAAAAATCTACAGCATTAAAGATGGCTTTAACATTTGGAGTATTTCAAGGGGCGATGCCACTTCTTGGATGGGCTTTAGGTATAAGCTTTGAAAGCTATATAAAATCTATAGACCATTGGATAGCATTTATATTACTTGGATTTATAGGATTTAATATGATAAAAGGCTTTTTTGATGATAGAAAAGAAGAAAATGCATCTGAACTAGAGTTTAGCGCTACAACTGATGTAGATGATTTATCTAACAAAGAGATAATAATGCTTGCAGTAGCTACTAGTATAGATGCTTTAGCAGTAGGGATAAGTTTTGCATTTTTAAATGTTAGTATAATACCAGCAGCTTCAATAATATGTATTATAACATTTTTAGTATGTGTAGTTGGCGTATTTGTAGGAAATAAAGTAGATGATATATTCAACGGATATGCAGAATTAGTAGGTGGAGTAATACTTATATTAATAGGATTTAATATATTTAATGAGCATACTCAAATACTAAGTAAAATATTCAATTCACTATTTTAAATATAAAACCTATGAATCTAGAAATCTATTCTAAATTCATAGGTTTTTAT